>Ga0070737_10000595_pt1 | contig 70980 bp, 59 predicted proteins | sample Coa_R1_10_FD_66438 | JGI IMG/M metagenome (GOLD analysis project Ga0070737, IMG submission 66438) | Surface soil microbial communities from Centralia Pennsylvania, which are recovering from an underground coalmine fire - Coalmine... | ecosystem: Environmental > Terrestrial > Soil > Unclassified...
CCGATAGTCGTCTTCGCTCGCGATCGGTCATCTCGATTTTCGGGGCCGGAGGCAATGGCATACCCAAGCATGCCGCTTTCTCTGGCGTTAGTAAATAGAGTTCAGAGACAGCAGACTAGCGTTTTTCCGCGTTCGGGGCCCGATGCTTTCCGCGGGAAATGGCTAGACCATGCGGCCGCGGAACGTCAGTGACACAAGTCACTAGCCCCGGCCGACCGGAACCGCTCAACTTAGCTATAGCCGCCCCTCCGCATCCCGTGATAAAAGGGATGCAGACGTCTTTTGGAGGGCATTTTGCAGCGCGGAACCGTGTTTGTTCTGACTGTCGGCCTGGGTTTGGCCTTATACAGCTTCGGCGCGGCCTCGGGGCGCATCGAGGAAGTGACGTATCTCCCCAACGATAGTCCCGCGATTCACTACGCGGACAAGCCGCAGGACGATCCCCTCGCCAAATTGCGGAAAAAGCTCGATAGCGGCGAGGTAAAGCTCGAATATTCCGACCGCTGGGGTTATTATCCGGCCCTGCTGAAATATTTCGGGATCAACGTCGATTCGCAGGTCCTGGTTTTCTCCAAGACCAGTTTTCAATCCACCAAGATCTCTCCCCGCGCCCCCCGCGCCATCTATTTCAACGATGAAATCGCCCTCGGGTATGTGCAGAACGGCGATGTTGTGGAGGTGGCGTCTTTCGATCCAAAAGAGGGCTACAACTTCTACACCATGGATGTTGCCAAGGACGACCACCCCTCCTTCGTCCGCCGCGATACCTGCCTGCAGTGCCACCAGGGCATCGGAACCTTGGGCGTTCCGGGAATTCTCGTTACCTCCGTCTACCCCTCCGCGGATGGCACGCCCGCGTTTCGCGGCTCCAACATGATTACCGACCATCGCAGCCCCCTAGACCAGCGGTGGGGCGGATGGTATGTCACCGGCCTGACCGGCTCGCAGACTCACATGGGCAACGCCGTCGGCCACAACCCCGCCCAGCCGCAACTTCTCGACATGCAGGGCACGCAGAATCTTACCAGCCTGGAACGGAAATTCGATACTTCCCGCTATATGGCGCCCACCAGCGATGTGGTGGCGCTCATGACGCTCGAGCACCAGACCCGCATGAGCAACCTGATGACGCGCGTGGGATGGGACACCCGCCTCGCCGAAGCCAAAGGCGCCCTCGACGATGCCACAAAAGCCAAGCTCAATGGCGAAATCGAGGAGATGCTCGAGTACATGCTGTTCACCGACGAGCATCTGCTCGATGACCCGATTCAGGGCGTTTCCACCTTCACCAAGACCTTTCCCGAGCGCGGGCCGAAGGATCATCTGGGCCGTTCCCTGCGCGATTTCGACCTGCGGAAGCGCATGTTCAAATACCCGCTCTCCTACATGATTTACAGCCCGGCCTTCGATGCCATGCCGGATTACGTGCGCCAGCGCGTATACCAGCGGTTGTACGAGATTCTGACCGGCAAGGATCAAACCCCCGCATTTGCCCGGCTTACCGCCGCGGACCGCTCCAATATCCTGGCGATTGTGCGCGAGACCAAGAAGGGCTTGCCTGATTATTGGATGGCCCAGTAAACGGGGTGATCGGCGGCGTGCAACTGCCCACGGCTAACACCAGCCACAACCAAAAAGTTCCAATCTTTCTCAAAAATGGCCGGTAATCCCTCGCCGGCCATTTTGCGTAACATAGATTCGGAATCACGCGCCTAGTTCAGAGGAATAGTAAACATCATGATTCACCGCAGCATATGGATACGCTGCCCCCTGGCAGTACTCGTCGCGGCAGCCGCCCTCTCTGCTGCGGAACACCACGGTGTTGTAAAATCCGCCGGATTGCCGGTTCCCGGGGCCACCGTCACAGCCACTCAGGGCGCGCAAAAACTCACCACCACCACCGACGAACATGGCTATTATTCTTTCCCCGAGTTAGCCAATGGCGTGTGGCGGCTTCAAATCGAGATGTTCGGTTTCGCGCCTCTCACCGAAGAGGTAGCGGTCATGCCCGGCGCCGCCAGCCCCGAATGGGAGTTGAAGTTGCTCCCGGTGGGGCAGGCGCTTTCGCTCGCCAAGCCTGAGCCGCGACCGCAGGGGACGGCCCCCGGTCCCCCCAAGGCTGCCGAAACGAAGATTGCGGAAGCGAACCCAACTCGCCGCCCGGCAGGCCCAAATTCCCGGCAGGAGCAGACCCCTAGCCTGCAAAACGCTTTCCAGCGCCTTGGCCTCAACGCCACGGATGGCGCCCTCAACGGCATAGATGCCGGTGCGGAAGCCGGAGCCGATGGTTTCTCGACTGGCGATCAAACTCAAAACGCCGCGCTTTCCGGCGCCGCCTTCACCGTCAATGGTAGTGTCAGCAGCGGCGTCGACGCCCCGCAACGTAACGATTGGTTCCTGTTCGGCCCCAACGGCCTCGCGGGAATCGGCGGCCCTGGCGGACCCGGCGCGCCCGCCGGCGCCCAACCCCAAGCCCAAGCTCTCGCCGAAGCCGGCCCAGGGCCCGGCGGTCCGGGCGGCGGTGGCCGCGGCTTCGGCGGTCCCGGCGGCGGAGGCGGTTTTGGCGGTCCCGGCGGCGGAGGCGGTTTTGGCGGCGGCCGCGGAGGCTTCGGCGGCCCCGGTGGCCGCCAGCGCAACCCCAATTTCCGGGGACGCAATCCCAATGCTTTCGGCAACGGCCGCCGCAATCGCCGCAACAGCTACACTGGCAACGTCGCCCTCATTCTCGATAACTCCGCCCTCGACGCCAAACCCTTCTCCCTAACCGGCCAGGAGACTCCCAAGGCCGCCTACGATAAGTTCCGCTCCACTGGCATGCTCGGTGGACCGCTCAAGATTCCTCACCTGCTTTCCGGCCAGAAAACCTTCTTCACCCTCAACTATCAGCTCACGCGCAGCCGCAACGGCAATGTCCTCACCGGCCTTGTTCCCACCGCCGCGGAGCGCGCCTTGCTTCCTTCCTCCGAAATCAGCCCCCAGGCCGAAGCCCTACTCAGCTATTACCCCCTGCCCAACTTCTCCGGCAACAGCCGCTATAACTACCAGATCCCCGTCACCAGCCTCGGCAACCAGAGCAACGTCAACTCCCGCGTTACCGAAACCCTCAACGCCAACAACCAGCTCGCCGGCAATTTCGCCTGGCAATCCGGCTCGACCACCAATCCCAACCTCTTCAACTTCGTCGATACCACCCACACCACCGGCTGGAACACCGGCCTGCTCTGGTCGCACCACTTCACCACGCGGCTCATCGGCAATCTCCGCTACCAGTTCAGCCGCTCCGCCACCAACGCCACACCCTACTTCTCCGGCCTCGCCAACGTCTCGGCACAGGCCGGCATCGCCGGCAACGATCAAGCCCCCCAATTCTGGGGACCACCCACCCTCACCTTCTCCAACGGCATCTCCAGCCTCAACGACGGCAATTACGCCCTGAACCACAACACCACCAATTCCCTTAGCGAAAGCATGCTCTGGGTGCGCAGCAAACACAACATTACCTTCGGCGCCGATTTCCGCCGCCTCGATTTCAACCAGCTTTCCGAACAGAATCCCCGCGGTTCTCTCTCCTTCACCGGCGGCTTTAGCGGCAACGCCTTCGAAGACTTCCTGCTCGGCGTTCCCGATACGATCTCCATTGCCTACGGCAATGCCGACAAGTATTTCCGCGAATCCTGGTTCGATACTTTCGTCACCGACGATTGGCGCATCAATTCCCGCCTGAGCCTCAACATCGGCGTGCGCTGGGACTTTCAAGGCCCCGTCACCGAACAGCAGAACCGGCTGGTAAACCTCGTCATCGGTCCGGACTTCACTACTATCGCTCCGGTCTGCGGCGAAGCGGTCTCCGGCTGCATCCCAGCCGCCCAGGCCGGCTATCCCGATTCCCTGGTTCGCCCCGACTATCACGAGATTCAACCTCGCATTGGAATCGCCTGGCGTCCTTTCGAGAAAGCTTCCACCGTGGTCCGCGCCGGTTACGGCATCTACTACAACACTTCCGTCTATCAGCCGCTCGCCAACCAGATGGCCCAGCAGGCGCCGCTCTCCTACGCCTTCACCCAGCCCAATACGCTCGCCAATCCCTACACGCTGGCCAATGCCTTTCTCATTCCGCCCACCACCACTGCGGTCCAGACCTTCGCTCTCGATCCCAATTTCCAAATCGGCTACCTGCACTACTGGCAGGTCTCCATCCAGCACAACCTGACCAATTCGCTCGTCGCCACGCTCACCTACAACGGCGATATCGGGCTTCACCAAGTCCAGATGTTTCTCCCCTGGAGCGTGCCGCCGCGCTCGCCCGCCAGCCCCTATCCTTCCGGCTACATCTACGAAACCTCCAACGCCAAGGCCGATTACAACGCCTTCAGCGCCCAGTTGCAGCGCCGCTTCCGCTCCAGTTTTTCCTTCAATACCGTCTACACCTTTTCGAAGGCCATGGACGACGCCCAAACCCTCGGCGGACGCGGCGCCTCCGCCGCCCCCCTCGCCCAGAACTGGCAGGATCTCGCCGCCGAGTGGTCGCTTTCCCCCTTCAACCGCACCCATCAGCTCAACTTCACCGCCCAATACAGCACCGGCCAGGGCCTCGGCGGCGGCGCGCTCGTCAATGGCTGGAAAGGCGCGCTCTATAAAAACTGGACTGTCATGACCACACTCCAGGTGGCCGGCGGTCTGCCGCTTACGCCCACCGTGGGTGGCCTGGTGGCCGGCGGCACGGGCATCGCGAACACGGTCCGCGCCGATCTCACCGGCGCTCCCGTCTACGCCGGCCCCTCCGGGTACTTCTTCAATCCCGCCGCCTTCACCGCCCCGCCCGCCGGCCAGTGGGGCAATGCCGGCCGCGACATCCTCACCGGTCCCATGCTCTTCAGCCTCAATGGCTCCCTCGGCCGTGTCTTCCGCCTGCCCGGCGAACGCAAATCCATCGATCTCCGCTTCGACGTGACCAACCTCCTCAACCACGTCACCTTTGCCTCCTACGACGCCATCGTCGGCAGCGCTCAGTTCGGTCTCCCCACCGCCGCCAATGCCATGCGCAGCATGCAAGCCACTCTGAGGTTCCGCTTCTAATATGCGACCGAAAACTCTCTTCCTCTTTCTCTTTCTGGCTCCTGTCTTTTATCTCCTGTCTCCTACGCTCGCCCAGCAAGCCCCCCAGATCCCCACCACCGGCACCGCCCGCTTCGGCGCTACCAGCCAACTCGTCGTCGAAGACGTCATCGTGCGCGGCAAAGACGGCAACCCCGTCACCGATCTCAAGGCTTCCGATTTCACCATCACCGAAGACGGCAAGCCCCAGAAAATCTCCATCTTCGAGTTTCAGAAGCTCGAAGAGCAGCCCTCCGCGCCCCTCGCTCCCGGGCCGGACACCGGCAGAGAGCCTTCCGTCCTCTCCGAGCGAATTTCTGTCCCTTCGGTAACCGCCAATCGAATCGCTCCCGAAACCCCCGGCAATCTGCGCTACCGCAACCGCCGCCTGCTGGTGATGTTCTTCGATCTGACCTCCCTCCAGCTTGCCGACCAGATCCGCGCCCAGGAAGCCGCCCTCAAGTTTCTCCGCACCCAGATCACCCCCTCCGACCTCGTCGCCATCATGACCTTCTCCACCGATCTCAACGTCGTCGAAGACTTCACCGACGACCGCGATAAGCTGGAAAAGGACATCAAGAAGCTCACCATCGGCGAAGGCCAGGGCCTCGACGAAACCGTCAGCGACGACAGCGCGGCCGACACCGGCGCGGCCTTCCAGCAGGACGATACCGAATTCAACATCTTCAATACCGATCGCCAGCTTGCCGCCCTCGAAAGCGCCGCCCGCATGCTCGGCGCCCTCAACGAAAAGAAGGCCCTCGTCTATTTCTCGAGCGGCGTCACCCGCAACGGCCTCGATAACCAGGCCCAGTTGCTCGCCACCATCAACGCCGCCATCCGCGCCAACGTCGCCTTCTATCCCATCGACGCCCGCGGCCTCACTGCCCAGGCCCCGCTCGGCGACGCCACCAAAGGCTCGCCCGGCAGCCAGGCCATGTACACCGGCAGTTCCTCCCGCGCCGTGCAAAGCAACCTCCAGGGCACGCAGGAAACTCTCTACACCCTCGCCGCCGATACCGGCGGCAAAGCCCTCCTCGATAACAACGACCTTTCGATGGGCATCGTTCAGGCCCAGAAAGACGTCGCCAGCTACTACGTCATCGGTTACTACTCAAGCAACGAAGCCCTCGATGGCCGCTACCGCCGCATCAAAATCGCCGTCAACGACAACGCAGCCCGCGCCCGCATCGCCAAAATCGACTACCGCCAGGGCTACTTCGCCGGCAAGCAGTTCCGCAAATTCAACGACACCGACCGCGAGCAGCAGCTCGCCCAAGCCCTCGCCCTGGGCGACCCCATTACCGATATGAACCTCGCGCTCGAAGTCGATTATTTCCGCCTCGCCCGCGACCGCTACTTCGTCCCCCTCGCCGTCAAAATCCCCGGCTCCGAAATCGAGCTCGCCCGCCACGGCGGCGCCGAAAGCACCCGCTTCGATTTCATCGGCGAAGTTAAGGATGCTAAAGGCGCGGTGGTCGCCAACGTCCGCGACAACATCCCCGTCAAGCTCAAAGGGGAAACCGCCCAGCAGCTCGCCAAAACCACGCTCGAATACGATACCGGCTTCACTCTCCCGCCCGGAACCTACACCGCCAAGTTCCTGGCCCGCGAAAACGAAACCGGCAAAATCGGAACGTTCGAAACCAAATTCGTCGTGCCCGATCTCACCACCGAGCAGAAGTACCTGCCCATCAGCTCGGTCGTCCTCAGCAACCAGCGCCAGAAACTCGATGCCGCCGTCGCCAGCGCCGAGCGCGATAAGAAACTCCTGGCCGAACACCCCTTGGTGCAGGATGGCCAGAAGTTAATCCCCAGCGTTACCCGCGTGTTCCGCAAAGATCAGGAAATGTACGTTTACCTCGAAGCCTACGAACCCACCGCCCAGACCGCGCAGCCCGTGCTCGCCCGCGTCAGCTTCTATCGCGGCAAAATCAAAGCCTTCGAAACCGAGCCGCTCGAAGTCGACCAGGGCCTTAACTCCAAAACCAAGGCCCTCCCCCTGCGCTTCAGCATACCGCTCGAAAAACTCCAGCCCGGCCGCTATACCTGCCAGGTCAGCGTCCTCGACCCCGGCCAGCAAAAATTCGCCTTCTGGCGCGCCCCAGTGGTAGTCCTCCCGTCCGCCGCCCAGTAAGTGGGGCCAGGGCTTCCCTGCCGTATTGATCCGCCGCAAACAAGTGAGCTCGAGCCGCTCGCCCCGCCTCAAAAACCAGCCTGGTCTATCATGAATGAATTGCCAACGGAGGTTTTGATGAGACTTCTTAACGCTACGCTGACTCTATCCGCCGCGCTCCTGCTGACCGGCGCCACGCAAGCTCAAGTGTCCCTCGATTCGGTGCGCATTGCCGCGAAAGATACTGTCGCGCTGGCAAAATTTTACCAGGCGGCTTTCGGCATGCAGGAAGTCAATCGCATCGTAAATCCGGGCGGCACTGAGGTCTTCGTTAACTTTGGCGCCACGGTCGAGGCCGCCAAGGCCAACAAAAATCCCCTGATGGTGCTGTTTCATCGCGATTCGGATGATGTAAAGGACCCGGTTCCTCACATCATCTTTCACGTGCGGGATATGGCGGCCACCGTCGCCGCCGTAAAGGCCGCCGGCGGAACCATGACAGGTGATCCACGCCCGTTCCGGGACTCTGGCATCATCATTGGTTTCGCAACCGATCCGGCCGGTAACCGCATCGAGCTGATTCAGCGTCCGTCGGCGGAAGAGCCTGCGGGTAAGAAGTCCTCGGAATAATCCGAAAGATTCGTCCGTCTTTCGAGTTAGCCACTTGTCCCGAATGCTATGGGTGGTGGCCAACTGCGGAGATCCCGTCGCCCGTTTCGCCCAAATGAGTCCTTTATAGCTCCCCCAGCCGCACTCCCGTCTCCTTGCCCCGCGGCACGTCCAACAGCAGCACGCCGCCCCGGTCGGCCGGCTGCTCCGCCACCTCTTCATCGTCGATTTCCACCCGATAGGTCTTGCCCGGCTTGAGGCCCACCACAATTACCGCCGATTGGTCTTCGTCGAGCTTCACGCGGAACCGGGTGGCGCCGAAGTAGATCGCGGCGCTGGAGAGCACCAGCGGAGGAGTACCCGAAAGCGCCAGCGGCTGGACGCGGCCTTCGCGGAACAACTGGGCCACGCCGTCGAAATAGCCGAACCATTGCGCCGATTCCTCCCAGTCCGAACGCACGAACACCGTGCCCGTGTCCGGGTTGTGATACACCAGCGGCAACAACGTGTAGCTCAAGCCCGGCTGATAGGGATTCGCCCACAGAAATTCGTAAGGAGCTCCCAGAGCGCTGCGCAGCGAGAAGCGATCGTGCATCAGCCAGCCTTGCAGATATTGGTTCTCCTGGGAGTTCGTATCGAAGGCGACCATGGCCAGTTCGGCCGCGCGGAACAATGTGGCCGCGGTGAGATCGGGCGGGCCGGTTTTAGCCGCGGCGCCGATGCGGAAATCGTTGTCTTCGCCCGGGTAGCTTGCCGGATAATTGCTCATCAGGTGTTCCACGGGAAAGATCTTGAAGAAGCGCGGCGCCGATTCCCGCAGATCCAGGTTGGTGTTATCGCGAATCGCATGCAAGATCTCCCAAAGCCCGTACGCATCCGCGCGGGCGGGCGGACGGCCTTGGGCGATGGCGGGCAGCAGTTTCCCGTTCCACCATTCCTGTACGGTGCGCTGCAATTCGCGGTTCGGAGCATCGGGCAAATCGTCGTAGAGGGCGACGGCCGCCAGCACCCGCGCGCGCACGGCCCCGATGCTATCCTCGCGCGCCGTTTCTTCCATGCCGGTCGCGATGCGCGCGATCAGCTCGCGGCGCTCGCTTTCGCTCAGCAGCTTCTGGCACCAGTCGAACACCAGCGCAAGCTGCCGCAGGTCGCGGTGCGCGCCGGCCGGCTGCGCGGCCAGTGCCCAGGCAATCGCTTTGCGGCCCGCCTGTCGATTCCCCGTTATCTGGTAATACAGCGCTTCCGCGAAGCCAGGTTCGGGCAGGGGCGCATCGGCCGATACGTAGCCGTCGAATTGCTGCCACCGGGCGGAGGCGCGCTCGCGTTCCTTCTGCAGCAGGCGGAGCCGGGCCGGGCGCAGAAACAGACGCGGATGCTCGGTGAATACGCTGACGGCGGTGCTATCAACCGGCGTCTGCGCCACCGCCTCGAACGCAACCAGGCCGATCGCCGCCGCCGCGCCCGCAAGCCACCAACGCATACTCTACCTTTTATCACTCCTGGCTGCCGGCTCAACAACGGCGCGGCCACGGCTGCACTGTGTCATGCGGACACACCAATCCCCCGGCACGCCCCGGCCCGGTATTGGCACGCCCCGCAATCCCCATTTGTTTCCTAGTACTTGCAGGGTTCTATCCCTGGCCGCCCGTTTGCTATACAACTACCCGATTGGCGAAGTAACTTTCTAACCTGCCCTCTGCTCGTGACGGCAGACGGAAGAGGAGTGAGCGGAAGTGAGGACAACGTGCTTGCGGGAGCCGCTGTTTAGAAGTTTTGGCTTGCTGTTTTTCCGTTGGCGGTTGCGGCAGAGGGGTTTTTTGTGGCACTCATAGATCCGGGTAACCAGGCCGTGTTACCCAACTTGTGTTCGCAGGCCGTTGCGCCACCGGCGCCCGGTGCCCCGCCAAGGGCTCTCCGGGGGATCTCAGGTAGCGGGTATGTGTGGAGTTTCCGGAAGGTTAATATAGGACGCGGACTCTTCCGGGAACGAAAGTCGTAAATCCACGCGGCTCGTGGCTCGATCCCTGCCCGACCTGGGCAAGCCGCATCGGCGCCTGTTCCGAAGGTCAGGGGACAGGCCCGATGCGGTTTTTTCTTTTCCGGGACTACTAGAACTGTAATTCATTTGTATTTTCGGTAACACGCGCCCTAAAATGAGGAACGTGCGAAACTTGCAATGGTCGGAAGACCATTCCGTTTTAATTCCCGAACTGGATGAGCAGCATCGGGTGCTGCACGAAGCGACCGAGGAATTGCGCTTGGCCGTATTAGCCGGCGAATCCAATGACCGGCTGGAATTTTTAGCCGGCCGCGTGGCTACGCGGATGGCCGCGCATTTCCGCTATGAAGAAGGCTTAATGCGCGGATCGCGCTATAGCGCAATCGACTGGCATGAGCGGCAGCATCAGGCCGCCGGCGCCAAACTGGCGCTGTTGTGGGAAACCCTCCGGGGCTGCGGCGGCGCATCCAGTTTCGCCGCGCTCGAAGAACTGGCCGACTGGTTTGTGGATCATGTGACCGTCGCGGATCGCATGCTGGCCGCTCACGTCCGCAATTACGAGCGCGAAACTTTAAAGCGGGCGCAGATCGCCTGAAAAACTCTCTCCGGCTGTTACAATACCTCTCTTATGTCACTAGTCGTCGTTGGATCCGTCGCTTATGACGGTGTGGAAACTCCGCATGGCAAGGTCGACCGCATGCTGGGCGGCGCCGCCACTTATATTTCACTGGCAGCCAGCTACTTCGCGCCCGTGAAGATCGTTGCCGTGGTGGGCGGCGATTTCGCCAAGGAAGACATGGACCTGCTGCGGTCGCGCAAAATCGATGTCGCCGGCATCGAAACCGTGGCGGGCGGCAAAACATTCTTCTGGTCGGGCGTGTATTCGGCGGATATGAACGACCGCACCACGCTGCGCACCGATCTCAACGTGTTCGCGGGTTTCAATCCCAAGCTCCCCGACTCCTATAAGTCCTCGCCTTATCTGCTGCTCGGCAACATTCAGCCGGCCCTGCAGAAAAGCGTGCGCCACCAGATGAACGGCATCCGCTTCACCGGCGGCGACACCATGAATTACTGGATTAACGATTACCGCGCCGAACTGATGGAGACCATCAAAGAGTGGGATTTCCTGCTCATCAACGATAGTGAAGCGCGTCTGCTTTCGGGCGACCACAACCTGCGCCGCGCGGCCGCCAAGGTGCTCGCCATGGGGCCGAAGATTCTGGTGATCAAGCGCGGCGAGTACGGCGCCGTGCTCTTCACGCGCGATTTCCACTTCATGGCGCCGGGTTATCTGCTCGAAGATGTTTTCGATCCCACCGGCGCGGGAGACTGCTTCGCTGGCGGCTTTATGGGCTATCTGGCCGGACGGGGCTTCGCGCCTGGCGGCGTTGCATCAAAAGAGACCGGCGCGGGTTTGGACGCGGCGGAGTTGCGGAAGGCCGTCATTTACGGCTCGGTGATGGGTAGTTTCTGCTGCGAAAAATTCGGCGTGGACCGCTTCCGCACGCTGACCCGCGACGAAATCGAAGCGCGCTACCAGGAGTTCAAGAGCTGTACGGATTTCTAAGCGCTGGCGCGGTTCCGCCTCGGAGCGTCCCCAGGATCATCGCCACAGAGGCACGGAGACACGGAGGAAAGCTATGATTGGATTTCTCTGTGTCTCGGTGTCTCCGTGGTGAACATGAGGCTCGCCAAACCGCTCTACCCTCTGATCTGTCTGGCGCTGCTGGCGGCCTGGAGCGCCGCCGCCGTATCGTTCTTTTATTCGAAAGGTGAGTTGTTCGCTTACGGCGACGCGGAGGCGCACCTCAATATGGCGCGGCGCGTTTTCGATTCGCGTACGCCGGGGTACGATCAAATCGGCCGCATCTGGCTTCCGCTGCCGCATCTGCTGATGCTGCCGCTGGCGCGCATCGATTCGCTCTGGCACAGCGGGCTGGCCGGATCGCTCCCGTCGGCTGCCTGTTTCGTGGCCGCGGGAGCGTTTCTGTTCGGCGCCACGGCTGGAATCTTCGATTCCGTTGCGGCGGCTGCCACATCCGCCGCGGTGTTCGCCGCCAACCCCAACCTGCTGTACTTGCAATCGACCGCCATGACTGAGCCTGTGTTCGCCGCCTGCCTCATGGCGCTGCTCTTTTTCAGCGTCCGGTTCCGGCGCACGCAAAGCTGGTTGTGTGCCGCGGCGGCGGGAGCCGCGGCCGCGCTCGGCGCGCTCTCGCGCTATGAAGGCTGGTTCGTCATTCCGTTCGCCGCCGCCTACTTCCTGTGGGCGGCGCGGAACAAGCGGCTGGTCTTCGCGGCGCTGTTCAGCGCCATCGCGGTTTTGGGCCCGGCTCTGTGGCTGGCCCATAACTGGTGGCTCACCGGCGATCCTCTCGATTTTTTTCGCGGGCCGAACTCGCCCGCGGCGATTCAGGGCGGGGCATCCTATCCCGGGCACGGCAACTGGCGCATGGCTTTTCTGTATTTCCGCACCGCGGCGGCGCTGTGCGCCGGACCGGCACTCGGCTGGATCGGCCTCGCGGGCGCGCTGGCGGCGCTGCTCAAACGCGCGTTCTGGCCATTGCTGCTGCTCGCGCTTCCCGGCGTCTTTTACATCTGGAGCATGCACTCGGCCGCTACGCCCATCTTTGTGCCCACTCTTTGGCCGAACTCGTACTACAACACGCGCTATGGCCTGGCGGTGCTGCCATTGCTCGCGCTGGCAGCCGGCGCCCTGGTGGCGCTGGCGCCGGTTCGCGTTCAGACCTGGGTGGCTGTGATCGTGATCGCGGCGTCCATCACTCCGTGGCTGATTCCGCCCAGCCGCGGCCGCTGGGTTGTGTGGCAAGAGGCCCAAATCAATTCCCAGGGCCGGCGCGAGTGGACCCGGGAGGCCGCCGGCTACCTGCGGAGCCGCTACGTGCCGGGCGGCGGAATCATCACGTCCTTCGGCGACCTTACGGGCATTTTTCGCGCCATGGACCTCCCGCTGCGCGAAACATTTACGGCCGATAATGGTTTGCCATGGCAGGCCACCATCCGGCGTCCCGATCTGTTTCTCTGGCAGGAGTGGGCCGTAGTTATGGGAGGCGATCCGGTGCAGACCGCCCTCAATCGCGCCGGCCGCTATGGAATCCGCTACCGGCTGGAGAAAATGATCGTCGCCGGGAGAGATCCGGTGATTGAAATCTACCGCAGAATCGGCGGGCCGCGGGTTTCGATTTCCGAACCGGAACCGGCCGGGTCCGAACCGCCCGAATCGCCGGAACCCCAATGAAAATCCCCTTCACCAAAGCGCATGGCGCGCAAAACGATTTCCTGCTCACCTGGGCGGCGGATGTCCCGGAAGGCGATTTAGCTGCAATAGCGCGCGCCATGTGCTCCCGCCACACCGGCATCGGCGCCGATGGCTGGCTCATCGTCACCCCGCCCGCGGATACGGAAGCGGATGGCACGATCCTGCTTTATAATTCCGATGGCAGCATCCCGGAAATCTCCGGTAACGGCACGCGTTGCGCCGCCGCCTTCCTCATCCGGCACGGATTCGCCGCGGGGCTGGTCCGGATTCGCACGGGCGCGGGCATCAAGACCTTGCGTCTGCTGAACCGCCGCGAGCTGTGGTTCGAATTCGAAATGAATATGGGCCGCCCGGAAATCGTGGCGGAGCGCTTTGCTCTCGCCCTGGACGCCGGCTCCCGCGATGTCACGCTGCTGCGCGTGGGTAACCCGCAATGCGCCGTCCCGGTGGAGAGCTTCGATTTCGACTGGCGCGCGCTGGGGGCCGAAATCGAATCGCACCCGCATTTTCCCAACCGCACCAATGTGTCCTTCATTCGCGCGGTGGACGCCCATACGATTGAAACCCGCTTCTGGGAGCGTGGCGCGGGCGAAACCATGAGTTCCGGCACGGGAGCGACCGGCGCGGCCGTGGCGGCCATTCTGCGCGGCATGGCCCGATCGCCCGTGCGTGTGATCACCCCCGCCGGACCGCTCGAAATTCGTGTGGCGGGCGACGCATTTCTTACCGGCCCGGCCGAGGTGGTCGCGCAAGGTGAATTTTTCATGTGAGAATGAGTTCGAGCATGTCTGAAGCCGCCCAGATTGCCGTTTCGGCCAGTACTTCACTGTTACAGGAAAAAATCCGCTCGCGCCGCGCGCGCGTGGGCATTGTCGGGCTGGGTTACGTCGGCCTTCCTTTGGCGGTGGAGTTCGCCCGCGCCGGTTTCACCGTCACGGGAATCGACGTGAGCGCGGCCAAAGCGGAACGCGTCAACGCCGGCGACTCCTACGTCGGCGACGTGCCCACCGAAATGCTGCGGCCGCTGGTGGAAGCCGGCAAGCTGCGCGCCACTTCCGATTTTTCGGCCGTCTCCGATCTCGACACCATCAATATCTGCGTCCCCACGCCGCTGCGCAAGACGAAAGATCCCGATATGAGCTTCATCGTGTCGGCCTGCCAGGAAATCGCGCGCTATTTCCATGCCGGCATGCTGGTGATCCTGGAGTCCACCACCTATCCCGGCACCACCGATGAGCTTGTGCTTCCCATGCTGGCCAAGGAGGGAATGAAGGTGGGGGAGGATTTCTTCCTCTGTTTCTCGCCCGAGCGCGTCGATCCCGGCAACCCGCGCTTTCAGACTGTCAATATTCCCAAGGTTGTGGGCGGCGTGACGCCCGCCTGCACCGAAATGGGCCGCCTGTTTTATGCGCAGGCGCTCGAAACCGTGGTGCCGGTCAGTTCCACGCAGGTCGCCGAAATGGTGAAGCTGCTCGAAAACACCTTCCGCATGATCAACATCGGCCTGGTGAATGAAATCGCGCTGATGTGCGACCGCATGGGCATCAATGTATGGGAAGTGATCGATGCCGCCGCGACCAAGCCTTTCGGCTTTATGCCGTTCTACCCCGGACCCGGCCTGGGCGGCCACTGCATTCCGATCGATCCGTTTTACCTCTCCTGGAAAACCAAGCAGGCCGGAATTGAAGCCCGTTTCATTGAACTGGCGGGCTACATCAACGGCCAGATGCCTCATTTCGTGCTCTCTAAAGTTCAGAACGCGCTCAACGAATTCGCCAGGCCGGTGAAGGGCTCGCGCGTGCACGTGATGGGCGTAGCCTACAAGCGCAATATCGACGACGTGCGCGAATCGCCGGCGCTCGACCTGATGCTGCTGCTCGGCCAGCGCGGCGCCCTAGTCAGCTACAGTGACCCCTATGTTCCCGTGCTGCGGATGGACGGGCTGAATCTGGCGGCCGAGCCGCAGGAGGCCGCGGCGTCGGCCGATTGCGTGGTGATTGTGACCGACCACGCCTCCTTCGACTACCAGGCCCTCGTCCGCCAGGCCCGGCTGATCGTCGATACCCGCAACGCGCTAAAGGGTTTCCATTCGGATAAAATAGTTCGCCTTTGAGAGGCGTGTAAACTTGGTCCGACCATACCAGGTAAGCCGCTGGCTGAAGCGGGCTCCCCGCCGCCTGACTGTTCTAGTCTTTGTTGCGCCCTTGCCTGTACTGGCGCAGAATTGCCCGCCGGGCGATCTGCGCGTGGCGGTGAAGGACTCGCAGGAGGCCGCGGTCTTCAATGCCGAAGTGCAGATCGGCCCTGCGGATCGGCCGCTGGCGGCGCGGTCCACCGAAACCAGGGGAATCGCCGATTTCACTGGCGTGCCTTGCGGGCCCCTGCCGGTGCGCGTTGCCAAACAGGGCTTCGAACCTGCTTCCGCGACCGCGCAGATCGCGGGGGCCCAGGTCACCCAGATCGCCATCGTCCTCAATCCGCAGGTTGCCCGCACGACCGTCGAAGTGACGGACACCTCCGGCCCGGTTACGGCCCAGACCGCCTCGGCGGCCAACAAACTCGAGCCCGCCGACGTCCGGGTGCTGCCCAGCAACCCGGCGACGGTCGCCGATACCCTGCCGCTTGTTCCAGGCGTGGTTCGCACTCCCCAAGGCGAGCTGAAAATCGACGGCACCGGCGAAGAGCGCAGTTCGCTAGTGATCAATCAAAGCGATGAAACCGATCCCGCCACCGGCCATTTCGGCCAGACGGTTCCAATCGATAGCATCGAATCCGTGAACGTGCTCAATTCGCCGTTTCTGGCCCAATACGGCCGGTTTACGCAAAGCGTAGTAGCTGTCGAGACGCGCCGCGGCGGCGACACCTGGCACGCCGGCCTCAACGATCCTTTCCCCGATTTCCGTATCCGCAGCTATCACATGGTCGGTATCCGTAATGAAACGCCGCACGCGGTTGTGGGCGGGCCGATCCTCCGCAACCGGCTGTTTCTCATTACCGCGCTGCAATATTATTTGGACAAAGTGCCCAGCCGCACGCTGGGATTTCCGCGCAACGAATCCCGCCAGGAGCGGATCAATTCGTTTACACAGATGGATTTCGTGGCCTCCACGCGGCAGTTAATCAGCTTTCAATATCACTTCGCCCCCGAGCACACCAACTTCGTCAACCCCGATTATTTCAATCCGCAGCCGGTCGATCCGAGTTATGCCCAGCGGAGTTATGTGGCCACTCTGGCCGATCATCTCGGTTTGCTGGGCGGCACGCTGGACAGCACGCTTTCCATGCAGCGGTTTCACACCTTCGTCGGCTCGCAAGGACCGGAAGGCGAGGTGCTGACTCCTGGTGGCAACCAGGGGAACTATTTCGGTGTGCAGACCCGCGACGCCTGGCGGCGGGAATGGCTGGAGGTGTGGTCGCCGGCGCCGCTCTCCGCCGGCGGGACGCATTTGCCCAAACTCGGCTCATCGGTCACCGTGGCCAATGATCGCGGCCACTTCGCGTTCCGCCCGGTAACTATCAACAGCCTGAACGGGCAATTGCTGGAGACCGTAGGGTTCACCAATCCAGGCCCTTATGTGCGCACCGACCTGGAAGTCACGGCGTATGTGCAGGACCATTGGTCGCTCGGCCCCCGCTTCTCCATCGACTATGGAATTCGCGCCGAGCATCAGCGGCTGGCTCAAAATCTCCGTTTCGCGCCGCGCTCCGGCTTCGCCTGGGCCCCGTTTGCGAGCGGCCGCACGGTGATTCGCGGCGGCTTCGGCCAGTTCTACGATCACATTCCGCTCGATGTCTACGCTTTTAGCCGCTATCCCCTCCGCACCATCACGATGTATGGGCCCGGCGGGCTGCCTGCCGGGGACCCCGTTACCTACGCCAACGTGATCGGCAGCGCCACCGGCCCGCGCTCCTTTCTGATTCACGGCCAGCGCGTGGCGGGGGCCTTTTCGCCGCGTGGCTATAACGGGAATGCCCAGGTGGAGCACCGCTTTTCCCGCCTGCTACGGCTGCGCGCGGCGTTCACCGAAAACCGCTCCGTGGGCCTCATCCGGCTGGAGCCCCAGGTTCTCGACTCCGCCAGCGAAATTGTTCTGAACGGCGACGGCAGTTCTCGCTACCGCCAGTTGGAATTCACGGGCCGCGTGGCGACCGAAAGCGGCGACCAGCTCAACCTCTCTTATGTGCGCAGCCGTGCCGAGGGCACCCTGAATCAGTTCGACACTTTTCTCGGCAATTTTGCGATACCGTTGGTCCGTCCGGACGTTTACGCGAATTTGCCCGGCGATTTACCGAACCGTTTCCTGCTATGGGGCAACGTGAAGCTGCGCGTGTGGAAATTGCGGCTTCTGCCCACGGTCGAGTACCGCAACGGCTTCCCATACTCAGTGTTCGACTCCTTCCAGAACTACGTGGGCGTGCCGAATAGCGACCAAACCCGCTTCCCCGATTTTTTCTCCGCCGACGCACGCCTCATGCGAGACTTTCTGTTTCGCAAAAAGTACACGCTGCGTCTTTCGCTTACGGCATTCAACCTCACGGATCACTTTAATCCGCTGGCGGTGCATAATAACGTCGCCGACCCCGAATACGGCCAATTTTTCGGCTGGTACCACCGCCGTTACCGCTTCGATTTCGAAATCGTGTACTGAGCACGGCGAGGGTGGGGCAGGGGGTGGGGCGGTGTCGGACGAGGGGCTTTCGCCCGCCAACCCCAACCAAATGCGATACTGAGCACTGATACCCATGCCTCTGGCGCGCGCCATCCTGGCAGGCTGGGCCGCCCTCGTCGTCAGCTCGCTGGCCGTCGAGCGGCCCCTGCTTTGGGCCGCCGCGCACCCTCTCGGCAGCCAATGGTTCCCCACCGCGCGTGTCTCGCTCGATTGCCTGTTGCTGGCCGCTGCCGGTTGCCTCACCGCCCGGCTCCACCGCCGCGCGCCCTTGGCCGCCCTGCTGGCCTTCGCCGCCACGCTTAGCCTCTGGGATCTGGACCCGCTCGTCAGCCTGAATGTTCCCTGGCTCCTGCGGTTTGGCTTCGATGCGCTCCGGCATGGCGCCTATCTCAACTCCTTCGCCAATACGGCTGTGCGGCATTTGCTGCTCTTCGCCAGCTTGCTGGCCGGCGGATTTCGCGGCCGTCCCGTGCCAAAGCCGGTTTCCATTCTGCCAGCCGTGCTTGTAGCTTTTCTCTTGGCGCCGCCTGCCCCGGCGCAAACCCGCCTCAACGATCGCGTGCTGGTGGTCTACAATGCCGCCGAACCCGGCTCCCTGGCCGTCGCCCGCTATTACGCCATGCGCCGCGCTATTCCCGAGGACCGGCTTTGCAAAATCTCGCCAACCTCGCCCGATGCCGTTCCGCTCGAAGAATACGAATCCGCGCTCAAACCGGCTATCCGCAAGTGCCTCGAAGCGGTGGGAAAGCAGACGATTCTCTATGTCGTGTTCTCCTATCTCACCCCGTACAAAGTCACAATCGGAAACAGTGCCCGGGCCCTCGACCAGATGGTGGCCGATATCTGGGACGAGTACATGTCCAAGATCGAATTTCCTCCCAAGGCCCAGCCCTATTTCGCCGATGCGGAAAGCGAAGGCGACGTCTACATCCCGTTTGTTTCGCTGGCCGCCTACCGCGCCCGCCCCATGGCGGCCATCATCTATTCCGTCTGGCGCCTGGACGCCGCCAATTTGGAGCTCGCCAAAGGTCTGGTCGAAAAAGCCATGGCTGCCGAAGCTGTCGGCCTGCACGGCCACGCCTGCTTCGATCGGCGCTACGGCCTGATCGATGCCGTGGCCGACGATGGTTACGGTTCCGGGGATTGGGACCTGTTTCGCGCCGCCGCATTCGCCCGTCTGGCCGGCTTTCCCGTCACCGAGGACGATCATCCGCAAGAGTTCGGCAACCCTCCCGCGCCCAAGCGCTGCGACGATGCGGCCCTCTACGCCGGATGGTACAGCCTGAACCATTACTACGATGCCTTTTCGTGGGCCCCCGGCGCGATCGGCATCCACCTGGATAGCTACTCCGCCCTCAATCCGCGCGCAGGCCCCAACTGGGTTGCCAACGCTCTCCTGAAAGGCATTACTCTCACCGCCGGAGCCGTGGGCGAACCACTCCTGGCCGGCCTGCCCCATCCCGATCAATTCTTCCTGTACCTGTTTGGAGGCGCCAACGCCGGCGATGCCATGCTCCGCAGCACGCGCTGGATCAAGTGGATGATCATCAATATCGGCGATCCCCTCTACCGCCCCTTCCCCCAAGGTCTTTCCCCGTTCCGTATGCCCGGCTTTGACCGCCCGCAACTCGTCGTTTTTCCGCAGGGCTTTATCGGAGGAATGCCCGCACAGGTAATCTTCCATCTCACCGTTCCCTCGCCCGCCGGCGGCACGAAACTCACTTTCAAAAGCGACCATCCCGAGTTGGTTGCCGCTCCCGAAGCCGTGTCACTCCGCGAAGGGACCAACACTGCCAGGTTCCAACTCACCACTCGTCCGGTCACCGCCGAAACCGCCGTTCGCATCACGGTGGCGGGAGCGGGGATAACCCTCACGAATACGCTCGTATTGCATCCCGCTCCGGCGCCGAAACCCGCCCCTATAAAGTGACGGCTGGGGGACGCGAGGGAGCATCCCGCATGCTCCGCCCCCTAATACTTGTGGTCTACTGGTGCTCAGTGACCTTCACCAGCCGGCTGCGCGACCGAATCCGCAATGGCGAAATTACCTGTAGCGTGCGCTTCTGGGAACGCCCTCGCGTCACCGTTGGCCGCCGCTACCGGATGGAAGAAGGCGAGATCGAGGTCGATTCCATCGAGCCGATCGGCTTCCCCGATATCACCCCGCGGTTGGCTCGCGCCTCCGGTTTCCTCGGCGTGATCGATCTCCTCAAGGTGGCCAAGCACGGCAAAAGCGACAGAATCTACCTGGTGCGGTTCCACTACATTCCGCCGCGAACGAAAAGGAAGCCCGCATCGCCAACAAGCGCGCGTCCGGCATGATAGAATTTCGCGTAGCTTAACTCTACGCAATTCGGCTCGCCGCAATTCGGCAATGTCGTGGATGGCGCCCGCGGGCGCAGGCTTCAGAGGAGGAATGGGAATGGTAATTGACGCGCACGCGCACGTAACGGCTCCAGAAAGCTTGTACGTGTACAAAGCGCAGATTCTGGCGCATCGCGGCGGGCACGGCCGCGGCGGCGTGAACGCGAGCGACGAGGACATCCAAAAGGCGCTGAATTCACCGGTCTTCGGCGGCTCCTCGCACCTCGAGCAACTGAAGGAAGCGGGCACGGATATGCAAATCATCTCCCCGCGCCCCTACCAGATGATGACCAGCGAGAACCCCAAGCTGGTCGCTTGGTTCACCGAGGAAACCAACAACATCATCGCGCGCGAGGTGAAACTTTATCCGCGGACATTTCGCGGCGTGTGCGGGTTGCCGCTCACTCCCGGCGTGGATCCGAAAAGCGTGCTCCCGTATCTGGAAAAATGCGTGAAGCAGGATGGCTTCGTCGGCCTGCTGCTCAATCCCGATCCGGGCGAGTGCAGCGGTATCGAGACGCCGCCGCTCGGCGACCGCTTCTGGTATCCGCTTTACGAGAAGATGGTCGAGCTCGATATTCCCGGCCACATTCATTCCACCGGCTGCCGCTCGGAAAGGCTCACCTACTCCACGCATTTCATCAACGAAGAAACCATCGCCGTGGTTTCCCTCCTGAACTCGACGGTGTTTACCGATTTTCCTTCGCTGCGGATCGTGGTTTCGCACGGCGGGGGCGCGGTTCCGTATCAGTGGGCGCGCTGGGAAGCGGCCTCGCTGCGCCGCCCCGGACCGCGCTTTTCGAGCAAGCTGCGCAATCTTTACTACGATACGGTGCTCTATTCCTCCGATTCGCTGGCGCTGCTCATCAAGACGGTAGGCGCGGACCGCTGCCTGTTCGGCACCGAGCGGCCCGGCGTCGGCACGGTGAAAGATCCGAAGACCGGCAAATGGCTGGATGAAACGCGCCATTTAATCGAGGCATTCGACTGGCTGAGCGCCGCCGAAAAGAAAATGATCTTCGAAGACAACGCGAAAAAAGTATTCAAGCTCGACATTGGCACGGAGGCAACGAAGGGAGCGGCATCATGAGGAATCGCCGTTCCCTAACGGTCGCGGCTCGGATAGGCGCGGCCGCGGCTCTGATCGGCGTGGCCGCCGTGACTGCAAACGCCGCCCCACTGCGGAAGATCACGATCAATTTCCCCACCCGCAGCGGCGCCTCCTGGCCGATGTATCTGGCGAAGGAAGCCGGCTATTACCAGAAGTACGGCTACGATGTCACGCTGGAATTTGGCACCCACCCCACCGGCATCGCCATGCTCGTGAGCGGCGAAGCGGCCATGACCAACTACTCGATGGAGCAGGCGCTCGAAGCCGCGTCCAAAGACGGGTCGCTGGTCATGATGGGCAGCTCGCTGAACAAAGGCGCTTTCGCGCTGATGGCGGCGAAGAATATCGACAAAGGCGCGGATCTCAAGGGCAAACGCTTCGCGGTGAGCCAGATCGGCGACGCTCCCTACAATTACGCGATCGCCATCCTCGCGCATTTCGGCCTCACTTCGCGCGATGTGCAATGGATCCCGGTCGGCACCGATGCTTCCGGCCGCGCCGCCGCGCTGATGAGCGGGCGCGCGGAAGCTACCCTTCTCACCGCCCCGCAATATTTCAAGGTGGAAGCGGCCGGCTACAAGCGGCTGGCCAATATGGCCGATTTCAGCGACGTTTACGCTTCCACTGTCTACCTGTTTAAGAAGGCCACGGTCGCCTCCAACCCGAAGCTGGCGGAAAACCTGATCAAAGCGCATGCCGAAGCCATCAAGCGCTATTACGACGATAAGCCGATGGCGGTGAAAGCCTATCTCGCCTACGACCGCATGGCGGATCCCGCCGATGTGGGCCGCATCTACGACATTCAAGCCAATGGCCAGATGCTGGAACGCATCCCCTACGTACTGGCCGGCGCGGTGAAATCCATCCTCAACCAGGCCGATTCGGAAGCCGCCACCCGCATTCGCAATTACGATTTTCACAACGTGGTGGATAACAGCGTGGTGGACCGCCTGGTGAAGGAAGGCTACTTCGAAAAGCTGTTCGGCCCCGGTATTAAGGCCGAAGAGGAACGCAAGGCAAAGGAGGCGTTCCGGTAAGAAATGCTCACCACGGAGACGCAGAGCCGCGGAGAAAATTCAAAAGAACACTTGGTTCATTGCCTCCCGTTTCTCCGGCGCCGCCAGGATTTTGATCCCCTCCGTGTCTCGGTGTCTCCGTGGTGCAATCGGTAGCCTTCCCCATGCAGAAACTCGAAATCGAGCACCTTACCAAGCGCTATTGGCTGGAGCGCCATGAGCGGGAGGTGTTGGCGCTGGACGATATTTCCCTGTCCGTGGCCGATGGCGAATTCATGGCCATCGTCGGGCCCAGCGGCTGCGGTAAGACGACGCTGCTGAACATCGCGGCCGGCCTGCTTCCGTACGAAGAAGGCTCGGTGCGCATCGACGGCAAAACGGTGCAGGGCCCCGGAATTGATCGGGCCGTAGTCTTCCAGCACGCCAGTCTGCTGCCCTGGCGCACCATTGTGGGCAACATCCGCTACGGGATGGAATTGCAAAAACGCTTCGATGAACCGGCCATGGCCGAGCGCGCCGATTATTTCCTGAAGCTGGTGGGCCTGGCCGGTTTCGGCAAACATTATCCGGCCGAGCTTTCCGGCGGCATGCAGCAGCGGGCGAACCTGGCCCGCGCGCTCGCGGCCGATCCCGTGGTTCTGCTGATGGACGAGCCCTTCGCGGCGCTGGATGCGCAAACCCGCGAGTTCATGCAGGCCGAACTGCTGAAGATCTGGTCGCAAGCCAGAAAGACGGTCGTCTTCATCACCCACCAGATCAATGAAGCGGTGTACCTGGCGGACCGCGTGGCGGTGCTGAGCGCCCGTCCCGGCCGCCTCAAACGCGTTTTTCGCGTCCCGTTTGACCGCCCGCGGACCCTGCACCTGAAACGCGATCCGAGGTTCCTCGAATTGGAAGACTCCATCTGGCAGTTGATCGAAGAAGAGGCGGATCATATTGGGGTCGTCGCTAGCGAGGAGGGCGTCGCCGCGCAATAAGATGGCCACGAAAAGCGAACCACTCGCGCAACCCGCGACCGGACCGGCGCCCCGCCCGTCAGGTAGCGGCCAGCCCTCGCGCCGCCCGCGGCAAAGCTTCTACCGCCGCCATGAAGCTTTCATTTTGGGCGGCAGCGCGGTGGTGCTGGTCATCGCCGTATGGCAGGCGTTCTGGTCTGCCGGGAAAATCTCGCCCCTGTTCCTGAGCGGCCCTTCCGCCATCGTGAAGCAGTTCTGGGAAACCCTGCGGCACGGCACGCTGCTGGCCGACATGCGGTTCAGCGGCATCAACTTCATCGTCGGCTTCGGCCTGGCGCTGGTTACCGGCGTGGTGCTCGGTGTGATTATCGGCTGGTACCGCCCGGTGCGCCTGCTGTTCGACCCCTTCCTGAATGCGCTCTACGCTACGCCGCGCATCGCCATGATCCCGATGATCATCATCTGGTTCGGGGTAGGGATGTGGTCGAAAGTATTCATCGTTTATATTACGGCCGTATTCCCGGTTCTGATCAATACCGTGGGCGGCATCCGTTCCATCGATCGCGACCTGCTGCGCGCGGCCCGGGCTTTCTGCGCCTCGGATTGGCAGATCTTCAAAACCGTGGCCATTCCCGGCTCGGTTCCGTTCATTCTTACCGGCGTTCGGCAAGGCGTGGCTCTCGGCCTCATCGGCGTGGTGGTGGGCGAAATGTTTGGCGGCAGCCAGGGTGTGGGATTCATGGTGGCCTATGGCGGCCAGACCTTCCAGACAGACACGCTCTTTGTGGGCGTCAGCATCATCGCCTTCGCCGGAATTCTGCTTACCGCGCTCGCCGAAAAGCTGGAACGCCGTTTCTCGCGCTGGCGCCCGGAACGATAAGCTATGCATGATCCCGTTTCCCATCTCGCCCGTCTGGATTCCTGCGCCGTCTCCGACGCTCTCGATAAGCTCGGCCTGTTTGGCGCGGTCACCGGCATTCATCGCCTTTCCACCGATCGTAAAATCGCCGGCCGCGTGCTTACCGTGAAGCTCGGCGTCTCGCAAGGCCCGAATACCGCTACCCGTCACCTTTCCACCGCCGCGATTGAAGCCGCGCAGCCGGGCGAAATTATCGTAGTCGAACAGCGGACCGGTATCGATGCCGCCGCCTGGGGCGGGGTGCTTTCGCGCGGCGCCAAGATGCGCCAGGTGGCCGGCGTGATCTGTGAAGGTCCGGCGCGCGATCTGGATGAAAGCCGCCAGCTCGATTTCCCGGTATTCGCGCGCCATCACACCTGCCGCACCGCTCGCGGCCGCATCGTCGAACTCGGAACCAATGTCCCCATCACAGTCGGCGACGTAGCCGTTCATCCCGGAGATTACGTCATCGCCGATGGCAGCGCCGTGGTTTTTATCGCGCAAGCCGAAATCGACCGCGTGCTCGAAGCCGCCGATTTTGTCATGCGGCGCGAAACCGCCATGGTGGAAGCGCTCGAGGCCGGCCAGAGAATCAGCGAAGTGATGGGCGCCAACTACGAACACATGCTGGAACGACATGCCTCCAAGTGAACAACGAGATCCAAACGTAGAACGCGCGCGCAAGCTCGACACCACCGCGCTCAGCGACGCCATGGACCGCCTGGGAATCGCCGGTCAATGTCTCGGCATCAAGCCGCTCGATCACGGTTTCCGCGCGGCCGGCCGGGCGTTCACCATTCTCTATGGTCCTGCCGGAAAGCCGCCCGGCACGGTGGGCGATTTCATCGACGATATCCCGCCCGGAAACGTGGTAGTCATCGACAACGGCGGCCGCGAGAATGCCACCGTGTGGGGCGATATCATGACCATGGTCGCCCACCGCCGCGGCCTTGCCGGGACGGTCATCGACGGCGCCTGCCGCGATACCCATCTGGCTCTTTCGCTCGGCTATCCCATGTTCAGCCGCAGCTACTCGATGCGCACCGGTAAGGATCGCGTGCAACTGGAAGGCCTCAACATTCCCGTGAATATCGGCGATGCCCGCGTGAATCCGGGCGACATCGTGCGCGGCGATTCCGATGGCGTGGTGGTCGTTCCGCGCGAGCACGAAGACGCGGTGCTCGACGCCGCCGAAGAAATCGACGCCAAGGAAGAGCAGATCCGCCGCCTGGTGCAGGATGGCATGACGCTCGCCGAAGCGCGCCGCCGGATCGGCTATCACCAGTTGCAAACCAAGCGCTAATTGAGGCGTAAATGTAACCGGCGGCGGCCCCGCGGTCGCCTGTGTTAACATGCCGGAACCGGCACTTAAGGGAGGAGTTCACGTGAAAAAATCTTGGGGCATTTTGATACTGGCCGCGCCGCTTTGTCTGGCGCAGGGTACGGGGTCGAAGGGGCCCGCGGCTCTGCCGCCGCCGGGCGGCAGCATCCAATCCGATGGCGCGCAACCCGCCCGCCGCGGCCCCGTGGTTCCGCAAGGACCCGCGCCGCGCCTCCCCGATGGCAAGCCCGATTTTTCCGGCGTTTGGCGTCCCGATAATGGACTGGTCGGCGACATCTCGCGCATCCTCAAACCCGGCGATCAGATCGTCCTCAAGCCCGAATACGAAACGATAATGAAGAACCGCAAGGCCGGACAGGACCCCGAAGCCAACTGTCTTCCCACCGGCGTGCCGCGCATGGCCCCATACCCCTGGACCATCACCACGGCTCCCGGTAGGCTGTTCTTCCTGTTCGAAGGCAACATCCACACCTACCGCCAGATCTTCATGGATGGCCGCCAGCACTCCAAAGACCCCGATCCGACCTGGTTCGGCGAGTCCATCGGCCACTGGGAAGGCGATACCCTGGTGATCGACACCATCGGCTTCAACGACCGCTTCTGGTTCGATTTCGCGGGCCATCCGCACACCGAGAAGCTGCATGTGGTCGAGCGCTATACCCGCCCCGACCTGGGCAATCTGGTGGATGAGATCCTGATCGACGATCCCGGCGCTTATGAAAAGCCTTTCCATTTGATTGCTCACAATCGCCTGGATCAAAAGGACGACATTATGGAGTACATCTGCCAGGAAGATAATCAAGATCCAAGCCATATCGTGGGACCGGCGCGGTCCGTTCGCTAATATCGCCGCTATTTCACCCGGAATTCACCGTATTTTTAAATTTTGGATTTTTACAAATGATTTGGTCTATGCGTAGTGGTACACTACTACGCTGACACTAGCCCAAATGTCAAATCTCCGCTGGTCCGGCCACTTGCATCGCGGCCGGCCGTGGTAGTTAGAATGGCCGCCGAGCCGGATGAGAGCAACCAACCCGCGGAACAATCGTGGGCTTGGCAAAACCTCGACGCGGAAATTCGTATCCCGCTTGCCAATCGCGTCGACCACGCGCTCGCCGGGCGCTCCGTCCCCGGAGCAATGGTCTATTTTGCCGTCTGCATTGTTCTGTTTTTTACGACGCCCTTCTATCGGGATCATCCGGTTATTCTGCTCACCGGCAGCGGCTGGTCCCTGATATTCGGTCTGCTGCGTCTGGCCACGGCTCTTCGCCTGAAAAAGCAATCGCCGCGGCAGGAAACCCGCGCGCGGTTTCTATTTCTCTTTGCGAACTACGCCCTGTTTGCTTTCTGGGGGTTGCTCTGCGCATGGACCTTACGGCTTTACCCCGGCCAATGGACCTCCATGCTTTTGCTGCTCAGCACGGCATCCATGGCCGGCGGGATTACGTCTTCTTTGGCGCCGAACCTGAACATGGCCCTGCGCTGTCTTGTCCTTCTGGTGGGCCCCACGGTAATTTCCGGATTCACGTTCAACGACAACCGGTACCGGGCTATCGGCGGGCTTGCGGCCATGTATCTCGCCTTTCTGCTGGGGCAAGCCAGAGATAGCTGGCGCGCCTTCTGGAGCGCCAGTGTGGCCGCCGAGAAGGAAAAGCTGCGCGGCAGCGCGGCGCGCCGGAAGGCCGAACGCGAAAAGGCCAGCCTCGTGACCGCTATCGAGCAGGCGGCCGAGGAGATTTTCATCACGGATGCCGACGGCATCATCCAATACTGCAACCCGTCGTTCGAGCAAGTAACCGGATACTCGCGAGAGGAAGCTCTCGGGAAGAATCCGCGGTTTTTGAAGTCCGGCCGGCACGATGCCGCCTTTTACGAAAACCTGTGGCAAACCATCAAAAATGGCGGTGTCTGGACCGGCCGCATGGTGAACCGCAGAAAGGACGGCACCTACTACGAGGCGGAAGGCACCATCTCCGCCATTCACGATTCTTCGGGCAGGCTCACCGGCTTCGTTTCGGCCCGGCACGACGTTACGGAACTGCTCCAACTCGAATCCCAATTGCGCCAGTCGCAAAAAATGGAATCGATCGGCCGGCTGGCCGGCGGCGTCGCCCACGACTTCAACAATCTGCTGACGGTGATCTCCGGTTACGGCGATATGCTGATGAAATCGCTCGCCCCGAGCGACCCGCGGCGGCGCTACGTCGAGGGCATCCACAAAGCGGCGGAAAGCGCCTCGAGTCTCACGCAGCAACTGCTGGCTTTCGGGCGCAAGCAGATCATTCAGCCGCGCGCCCTGGATCTGAACGGGCTGATTGCCGATACCAGCGAACTGCTGCGGCGGCTGCTGGGCGAAGACATAGAACTGATGACCATGCTCGATCCTGCCGTGGGGCGAGTGGTGATGGATCCCGAGCAGACGATTCATGTGCTGATGAATCTGGCCGCCAACGCGCGCGATGCCATGCCGGAGGGCGGCAGCCTGATGCTGCGCACCTCGAATGTAGCCGCCGCCGAAATTCCGGCCGCCGCGCCGCTCCCAAACGAGGCTGTACGGCTCTCGGTCGTCGATACCGGTTGCGGCATGGATGAAGAGACCCGCCAGCATATTTTCGAACCGTTCTTCACTACCAAGGAAAAGGGGCGGGGAACAGGTCTGGGTCTCTCCACTGTCTACGGAATCGTGCGGCAAAGCGGCGGCTGGATCGAGGTGCACAGCGATCCGGGCCAGGGCACCGCGTTCCACCTCTACTTTCCGCGAGCGGGGGCGGCAACTCCCTTGGCCAACACGGCCGCTGCCGCCGCCCCGGCGGCCCTGAAAGGATCGGAGACCATTCTGGTGGTGGAAGACGTGCCGGAGATTCGCGCCTTGATGATCCAAATCCTGGAATCGAAGGGATTCCGGGTGTTGAGCGCGGCTAATGGGGAGGAGGGCCTCCGCCGCGCCCGCGACTACCAGGGCGCGATCGATCTCTTGCTGACCGATGTGATTATGCCCGGCATCACCGGCAAACAGATGGCCGACCAGTTGGCCGCCGCCCGGCCCGCCATGAAGGTGCTCTACACGACCGGATACAGTTGGGAAGTGATTGCCGATCGCGGCGTGCTGGATGTTGATGTGCCTTATCTGCCCAAGCCCTTCACGCCCGATAGCCTGATCGCCAAAGTGCGGCAGGTGCTCGGACCGCTGCGGAAATCTTAAACGGCGGGATAGAATCGTCACTCATGAATCTCCCGCTAACGCCCATCCGCTGCCTGTACCGGGCCGTGGATCTCTATGGCGGAAAAACCGGCCTGATTTCGGGCGCCGCGCGGTTCACTTATGCGCAGTTCGGCGAGCGCGCGGAGCGTCTGGCGGCGGGGCTGATCGCGCAAGGGGTGCGGCGCGGCGACCGCGTTGCCTATCTCAGCTTCAACTCGCATCAGCTTCTGGAAGGCTACTTCGGCGTGCCCTTAATGCATGGCATCCTGCTGCCGTTGAACGTGCGGCTCCAGGTCCCGGAACTGGTTGCCATTCTCAATCACGCCGAGCCGCGCATGCTCCTGTTCGAAAACGATTTTGCGCCGCTGGCCGGACCGCTGCGCAAAGCCTGCCCATCGATCGAGCGGTTCGTGGCGATTGACGGCCCCGCGGCGGCGGCGGATCTGACGCTCGAGGAATTGCTATCGCGCGGGCCAATCGACCGGCCCGACCTGCTCTCCTTCGATGAAAACGAGATCGCCGAGCTGTTTTACACCAGCGGCAGCACCGGCGCGCCCAAAGGCGTGATGCTCTCGCATCGCACGCTGTTCCTGCATGCCCTGCTGGTGGGGCTGGCCGTGGCCTTGCGCGACGACACGGTGGAGTTGCATACCATTCCGCTCTTCCATGCCAACGGCTGGGGCAGGCCGCAACTGGCGACCATGGTGGGCGCAAAGCAGGTGATGGTGCGGCGGTTCGAGCCCGCCCCGGTTCTGCGGCTGATCGAACAGGAACGCGTGACCGCCTGCTCGCTGGTTCCGGTGATGGCCAATATGCTGCTCAACTTTCCGCAATTGGGCGAATTCGACACCTCGACGCTCCAGGAAATCCATATCGGCGGCGCGGCTTCCTCGCCCGAATTGATTGCGCGCATGGAGCAGGCGTTTCACTGCCGTGTAATTGCCGGCTATGGACTCACCGAAACCGCGCCGGTAGTCAGCACGGCGCGGCCCAAAGCCACCGTGAAATTCCACTCCGCCGAAGACCGCATCCAACACCAGGCGATGGCCGGCTGGCCGATTCCCGGCTGCGAGATGCGGGTAGTGGATGCGCGGTTCGATGACGTGCCCCGCGACATGCGGGCCGTTGGCGAAGTGGTGGTGCGCGGCGATAACGTCATGGACGGCTACTACAAAGATCCGCGGGGTACGGCAGCCGTGATGAACGGAGCATGGCTGCGCACGGGCGATATGGCCGTATGGGACGCGGAGAATTATGTCCAGATCGTCGATCGCCGGAAGGACATCATTATCAGCGGCGGCGAGAATATTTCCTCGATTGAGTTGGAAAAAGCGATTGCGGCGCACCCGGACGTGCTGGAGTGCGCGGTGGTGGCTGCGCCGGATAAAAAATGGGGAGAGGTGCCGGCCGCGATTGTCGCGCTCAAGCCGGGACGCAGCCTGGAACAGGAAGATTTAATCGTGTTCCTCCAGTCGCGCGTGGCGCGGTTCAAACTGCCGCGGGTGATCGAGTTCGCCGCGGGCCCGCTCCCTAAGACCGGGACGGGTAAGATCCTGAAGCGCGAACTGCGGGAAAAGTTCTGGCAGGGCAAGCAGCGGCGCGTCGGCGAGTAGGGCCAACCGCTCGCTTACGTTCGCGGCTCCAATCGGAGCCGCGAACGTAAAGGAGCGGGCTTTCCGTCCCGATCTACCGCCGGAAGTGGTCGCGGCCGCGGAAATGGTCGTAGTCGCGGACGTGCGCTACCGGCGGCGCCCAATAGCCGTCCCGCCACGCGCGATGCCCGCCCACGATATACCAGCCGCCCGCCACCCAGGTATATCCGGGACCGGGGCAAGGCGGCACAGCCGCAACCACCGCGGGCGCCGGGGCAACATATGCCGGAGCCGGAACGCCCACTCCCACGCTGAATGCAATATGCGGAGCAGCCAGCACGGAACCGGCCGCCAGGATCAACCCTCCAACTACCTTCTTCATTTCCCTTACCTCCTTCTGACCTGCCCTAAATGCAAAAGGCGTGCCACAAGTAAGTGCAAGAGAAATCAATAGATGCATCAGTGGCGCGTGGTTGGCCGCCACCGCCGCGGTGGTTTTCGGCCACCGCAAACGCTATTCGTAAACGCTGTGTAAACGCCGCGGGGCTATGTCTCGCTCTGCCGAAGTTACTTTCTCGTGTCTTTGCCGACGATGTGACTCAGATCCTGGTTGTTCTCGTTGCAGATGTACTCCATGATTTCCTGTCCTACCTGCAACGGGAAGTGACCGTAAAGAGTGAACGGTTTCGTATAAGCTCCCGGATCGTCTATAGTCACTGCGTCTTCCAGGTGACCGAGATCCGGGCGGCGGTACCGCTCGACGATGTGCAGCTTCTCCGTGTGCGGATGGCCCGCGAAATCGAACCAGAACCGGTCGTTGAATCCGGTAGTATCGACTACCAGAGTGTCGCCTTCCCAATGACCGATCGAGTCGCCGTACCAGGTGGGGTCCGGGTCTTTCGGATGCGAACGGCCATCCAGGAAGATCTGGCGGTAGCTGTGTATGTTGCCTTCGAACAGAAACACGATTTCCGCCGGGGTTTGCAGAATTTTCCAGGGATAGGGCGCCATGCGCGGCACGCCGGTGGGAAGGCAGTTCGCTTCCGGGTCTTCCCTCGATAAGCGCTTCCGGGCCAGTTCCGCGGCCCAGGGCTGTAGCGGCAGCGCCTCGCCCTTGGCGAGCGCGCTTCCGATGTCGTAGATAAAATTGCGGTCCGGTCCCCACACGCCGGAGAGATCGGGTTTGCCATCCGCCGCGCGAGGCGCAGGTCCGCTGGGAGCCGGCTTGTTCTCCACGCCTCCCCCGGTCAATACGGATTTGCCCTGGGCCCCGGCGATGCCTGCCGCCAACAAGAAAACGCCCGCCACGCGCCATCTCATACCGCGAGACCCTATCAGACGGCCTGTGAGCTTGTCAATAATGGGCAACCGTCAAGCGCTTTCTCGAGCAGAAAGGAAATGCTTCAATGCTAGCAGCCAAAGCGGGCTGCTGCTTTGTTACGGCGGGGAACTTATCCGTCTTGGCGATATGTTAAAGTGGGCGCAAGAGCCGCATTGGACAGAGCGCTTCATTCTACGGTATTGCGCAGGCGACTAACTCTCAGCAGAACAGCGAAAAGCGCCGCAGCGGAGTATGATTGTTGACCGACGGACTGCGGGTCAAGTCGTTCGAGAATGTCGAATGCATGTCGTGTTTTGTGATACCGCCCCTTACTGGTTGCCAGCGTGGCACGCGCAAGGCCATCGAGGAGATCGTTTTTTGGAACGTCCTCAATTCTTGGGTTGGCAGGTAAAGCTGCCTCGCGAAACTCATGCCCGTAATATTGCGCCAACGTCGTTTTGTCGGCTAGGAACCACGCCTCCATGCATTGCACCATCAGATGAACCTGTCCTTCTGGTAGCGGACCGGTCCAATGGTCCCGTTCCCTTAAGTGCTCGGCAGCCCTCTTTCCGACTGCTACGGGGCCTTCAGAGTCGACCAACAGAACTGGGAAGCTACCGAGGTCATCGGTTAGCGACCGAGAGAAATCTGCGTAAGCTTGATTACGGCTCCCCGAGGCAACGATTCGGGGTTTAGGAAAGTCGCCGAGCAGCCTTCCGAAGAACGTGCTGAAGGCCTTTCTGCATGCTGTCTGTGAGCGGCGGTCACCACCGCCCTCGACGAATACCCGCGCGCTCACCAGCGCGTTCCCCCGAGCTGTCCCTTGGTCCAAAGCTCTCCGAGGCTGTACTCCTTGAGCCACGACGAGAGCTTATCCGCGCTCAGACGGCGCAAAATCGAACTCCCGCTCTGCTTTTCGCAGACTATTACCGCTTCCGGCATCTCGGAGAGTTCTTCGATGAGACGTTCCGAATGTGTGGTGACGATGAGTTGCATTCGGGAGGATGCACGAACCAGCAGTTTGGCTAACTCGTGAATCATATCCGGGTGCAGACCAAGCTCCGGCTCCTCTATGCAGACCAGTGGAGGTGGATCGGGATTGAGGAGTATCGCGAGCAGAGCGAGCCAACGGATGGTTCCGTCGGACATTCGAACGAGGGGAATCGTAAACTGGAGGTGTGCTTCTTCGAGCCGTGTCTGCACTTTCCCGTTTTCGACGGTGGTGCGCAGATCGGCCGCGTCTCCATAAAAAGTGCGCAACGATTCAAGAACCTGGCGTTTGACGACCGGCTGCGCCAGGAGGCGGTCGAGAACAACTCCAAGGTTTGAGCCGTCCTCCGCCAAGTACTCATTGGGCAAGCCGGCGTCACAGGGTTCGCGGATATTAGAAATCGTACCGAATTCCCAGTCTCGGTAGAGGCGGAATCTCGCAAATAACTTACCCAGGTGCGTAATTTCAGGGTAGTGCTCCGGATCTTTTCGCTGCGCGAGTATCGATAGCTGGGGATTGATATCTTCGAACCGAACTGGGACTTTCTCTCCCTTATTGATGAAGGTGGCGTGCCCGTTCACGTAGCCGTAGTAGAAGTTGGGTGGAAGCATCCCGAGATCCAGGGCCCGCTGATCGGGCAGCGGGCCCTCGTCCTCTATGAATTCGTTGATGATTTGGAACCGAAATCCGGACTTCGTGAAAGCAAGACGGTAACGCAGGTGCTTTGGATTTCTGTCTTTTAGTTCCGCGGGGCGGGTCACCGTTATATGGATGGATGCCACAGGAGTCTTGTTCGCTCCTTTCCACAGCCAATCTTCGATGGGTCCACCATTACTAATGGCAGTTGCAAGCTCGCCGGGTGCATTTTGTAATAATCCGAGCACTTCAATGAGGTTAGATTTGCCAGAGCCATTCGGACCGATGAGTACGTTAAGAGGGCGAAGGTCGATCGTGGTTGCCTCACCAAAAGACAAGAGATTCTGGACGGTTACGCTGCGAATTCCGGGTTGCATTTGCATTTCCTGGACGCCCCGGATTATAGCGCACCGGCATCGTCTCGAACGGTCTACTCACGCTGCGCCCTATGATTTTCTCGGAAGGGTATCGATACTTGGCCATGTAGCGCCCAATTCGCGGAATGTTGAATCAGCCCCATTCCCGATTTCGAACTGACCCACGCCCGACCGTCGCAGGTGCGGGCTTCAAAGTCATCGCAGCCCACCAGCCGCCCGCGGCGCGGCCCTCTGAATCGGGTTATCCTGCCCTTTCACCCCTTTTACCGGAGGCGCCCATTTTCGGAGCAATCGAAGCCGGAGGAACGAAGTTTGTGTGCGCCGTCGGATCCGGTCCGCAAGATCTGGAATGCCGCGTCGTTCCCACCACTACTCCGGAAGCCACCCTGGACGCCGTGATTCCCTTCTTCCGCGCGCGGTCCGGACTCGCGGCCATCGGAATCGGCTCGTTCGGCCCGATCGATCTCCATCCCGGCTCGCCGGCATACGGCCACATCACCGCCACTCCCAAGCGCGCCTGGCGGAATTTCGATCTGGCCGGCGCGGTCCGCCGCGCCCTCCAACTGCCCGCCGGTTTCGATACCGACGTCAACGCCGCCGCATTGGGCGAGGCCCGCTGGGGAGCGGGGCAGGGAATCGGCGATTTCCTGTATATCACCGTAGGCACCGGGATTGGCGGAGGCGCGCTGGTCAATGGCCGGCCCCTCCACGGATTGCAGCATCCGGAAATGGGCCACATCCGCGTCCCGCACGATTGGGCCGCCGATCCCTTCCCCGGCGTCTGCCCGTATCACGGCGATTGCCTGGAAGGATTGGCGTCCGGTCCGGCCATCGAAGCGCGTTGGCGGGCGGCGCCCGATTCACTTCCGCCAGATCATCCCGCCTGGGAACTCGAAGCTCACTATCTCGCCCTCGGCCTGATGAACTGGCTGGCGGTGCTTTCTCCCCGCCGGATCGTGATGGGGGGCGGCGTGATGCGGCAGTCGCGGCTCTTTCCGCTGGTGCGGCGCAAGCTCCAGCAGCAGTGGAACCGGTACGTCCCTTGCCGCGAACTGCTGGAGGAAATCGATAGCTACATCGTGCCGCCGCGGCTGGGCGAACGGGCGGGCGTGCTCGGAGCGCTGGTTCTCGCCGAGGCCGCGGCCTCGGCGGGGTCGCCGCGGACGGCTGTGTGAAAATCGCCGGCCGTATGAAGATCGCTCCGGCTCTCGCCCACGCCGCCATTTCCGGCGGCTTGGGCGGGCTGCTTTTGGGCTTCGATGGCGCCGTCGTCTCCGGCGCCACCAGCGGCCTTACGCGCGCTTATCACTTAAGCCCGGCCGGCCTGGGCTTCACGGTTTCGATCGCGCTCTGGGGCGCCGTGGCCGGCGCGCTTTTGGCCGGCATCCCCGGCGATCCCATCGGCCGCCGCGACACGCTGCGCATTCTGGCCGTTCTCTACCTCGCCGGCGCTCTCGGCTGCCTGCTGGCCGCGCTGCCGGCCGCGCTCTTTCTCGCTCTGCTGGCCGCCATTCCGCGCGGCCCGCGCTGGCTGGTGGAAAAAGGCAGGCTCGCCGAGGCCCGCGCCGTGCTCGCGGCCATCGGCGAGACCAATACCGAGGCCGCTCTCGATTCCATGCGCGCCGCCCGCGAGCCAGCGCGTGTACAGCCGGCGGCTGGGGCGCGGCGGCGAACCATCCCGGGCCGCCAAATCCTATTTTCCTCCCGCGCTGTTATTTTGGAATGTGGAGCCAGCGCCGTTCCACCAATGTTTCGCAAAGACTCCCATCACATCTATCGCGTCCCCGAACTGGAAGCGCTCCCCTGGCTTGCGCACGGCTTCGGCACGCGCCTCTCGGCCATTCCCGCCGATCTCACCACCGTAAAACAGATCCATTCGGCGGACTGCGTCTTCGCCGAAGGCCGGCGCGGCAATCTGGGCCAGGGCGATGCGCTGCTCGATAATACGCCCGGCTCCGCCCTGGCGGTCAAAACCGCCGACTGCGTTCCCATTCTGCTGGCCGATGAGCGCCTGCGCGCCGTGGCCGCCGTCCACGCCGGATGGCGCGGCGCCGTGGCTGGAATCGCGCGCCGCGCCGTCGAATCCCTCGTCGAACGCTTCGGCACAAACCCGGCGGATCTGCACGCCGCGCTCGGTCCCGCAATCGGCCAATGCTGCTATGAAGTAGGACCGGAAGTCGCCGCCCACTTCGGTCGCGCCGGACGCGCGCACATCGACCTGCTCGAAGCCAACCGCGCCCAGCTTCGCTCTGTGGGTATTCCCGCAAATCGCATCTACCCGGCCTGCTTGTGTACCATGTGCCGGGCCGATGAGTTCCATTCCTATCGCCGCGACAAGGAAGCGGCCGGCAGGATGTACTCTTTTATTGGAGTTCTCGCGTAGAGTAAAAGAAAGAAGATGTTTACCTGGATTTGCCCTCAATGCGGGCGTGAAGTGCCCCCCTCCTACACCGAATGCCCCGATTGTGCCGCCAAAGGCGCCGTGCCGCCCGCTTCCGCGCCGGCACAACCGCCGGCCAATGTCCCTCCGGGCGAGCCGCCACAGCAGCCGCTTTATGCGCCGCAAAATCCGGGGCAACCCGGCCAGCCGCAGTACGCCGCGTACCCGCCATATCCGCCTCCTTATCCGCCGCCGGGCCAGTATCCGCCGGGCCAATACCCGCAGGGGCAATACCCGCAGTACCCCCCGCCGCAATACCAGCCTCCGCCCCCGCAGTACCAGCCGCCTCCCGCCTCACCGCAATATCAGGCCCCGCGCCCCGCTTATGCACCCCCGCCCACGCGCAAGGGTTTGAACGCTCTGCCTACCTGGCTGCTGACGCTCGTTTTCGCCCTCGCCTTCGCGGGCGTGGTGGGCGGCGTCTACATGCTCGTCGGGCGCGGCGGCAGTACGGCCGCTTCGCCGGCCGTCACCGCGGATCCCGCCGCGGCCCAGGCTGCTGTCAAGACCAGCCCCGTTCAAAAATACATCGAAGTCTCCGGCATCCGTTTCACCCAGGACCAAAAGCGCGACATCCTGGTGAAGTTCACCGTAACCAACCACTCCGATGCCGATCTCTCCGGCTTGGCCGGCACCGTCCAAATTTTCGGCCGCACCCAAAAATCCGGAGAGGAACCGGTCGGCACCTTCGAATTCAAAACCAATGTGCCCCCGCAAGCTTCCGAGGAAGTCACCGCGCCGCTGGCCACCAAGCTGAAAGTCTATGAACTGCCCGATTGGCAGAATGTCGCGACCAACCTGCGGATCACTTCGCCCCTCTAGATGACGCCACTCAAACGCAAGGCCGCGGCGAAAAAATCGAAAGCGCTGCCTGGTTCAGTCAGCCGGCGCCCGGTCGGCCAGCGCCCCGTAAAACACCGCCCGGCGAAACAACTCCCGGCGGTAAAACGGCCCAAAACCGCCGCGGAACGGGCGGCCCGCGTCCGGCAAATCCTGGTCCGTCTCGACCAGATGTACCCCGGCGCAACCTGCGCGCTCCACCACCACAATCCGTGGGAGCTTCTGGTAGCCACCATCCTTTCCGCGCAATGCACGGATAAGCGCGTCAACGAAGTCACTCCCGGTTTATTCGCCAAATATCCCACGCCGGAGGATTTCGCCGCCGTCCGCCCTGAAGTGCTGGCCAACGATATCCGCAGCACCGGATTTTTCAACAACAAGGCCAAATCCATCGTCGGCGCCGCCAAAAAGATCGTCCACGACTTCGGCGGCCAGGTGCCGCGCACCATGGAAGAGTTGCTCACCGTCCCCGGCGCCGCCCGCAAGACCGCCAACGTGGTCCTGGGCACCGCTTACGGAATCGCCGCCGGAGTGGTGGTGGATACGCACGTGCAGCGCATCGCCCGCCGCCTCGACCTGACCCGCCACGCCGATCCGAAGAAGATCGAGCAGGACCTGATGAAGATCCTTCCCCAAGATAAATGGATTCTGTTCTCCCATCAGATCATTCTGCACGGCCGCGCCCTCTGCCTGGCCCGCAACCCCAAGTGCGCCGATTGCCTGTTGAACCCGGTCTGCTACGCCCCGGATAAAACCGCCTGAACTCCCGGCCCCGCGGCTCGCGCCGGTTACACTAGGGTAGTCATGTATACACGACGCTTGCCCGTTTTCGGGACACTGGCCGGTGCCTCCAGGGATAAGGAAGGCGCCCGCTCCGTGCGTATGTTGACCGGAATCGAAGTAGTCCAGCTAAGGTAATAAAGGTGAAAACACGAGTCGAAAATCGCCTGGAGCAGATTCGCAAGAGCCGCGGTCTGGGCGCGTCGGACCTGGCGCGGCGGGTGAACGTCAGCCGCCAGACGATCTATGCCATTGAATCCGGAGCGTACGTTCCCAATACGGAAGTGGCGCTGTTGCTGGCCCGGGAACTGGAAACGCCCGTCGGCGAGCTGTTCTCACTGCGGGAAGTAACCGGGGCGTCGCCGGAATCGCTGGCCGCCGAAGTGTTGAGCGCGGCTCCCGCCGAAGAGGGGCAACCGGTGCGCGTTTGCCAGGTCGGAGCGCGTTGGGTCAGTGTGCCCGTAACCGCCTCGCCGTACTTCATGCCGGAGGCCGATGGCATCGTCAAGCGCCCGGCGCGTCCCCGCGCGCGCGCCGAACTGGTCGTGTTTGCCAGGGAAGATGCCGCCCAGAAGCGGCTGGTGCTGGCCGGCTGCGATCCGGCCACGGGCCTGCTCGCCCGCATGGTCGAAAAGATCGGCGGCGTCGAGATCGTTTCGGCGGCGGCTTCGAGCAAGCTGGCGCTGAGCTGGCTCAAGGAAGGCAAGGTGCACATCGCCGGATCGCACCTGCAAGACCCCAAGACCGGCGAATTCAATCTGCCGTTCATCCGCAAACAGTTTCCAGACGAAGATTTCACCGTAGTCACCTTCGCGCGCTGGGAAGAGGGCCTGGTGACCGCGCCCGCCAATCCCAAACGCATTCGTAAAGTGGAAGACCTGGCGCGAAAAAACGTGACTTTCGTGAATCGTGAGCCGGGTTCGGGTAGCCGCGCCCTCCTCGACAATCTGCTGCAAAAGGCCGGCGTGGATGTCGAAGCCGTCGCCGGATACGGCCGCGTTGCCCACGGCCACCTGGCGGCTGCCTATGCGGTCCTGTCCGGACATGCGGATGCCTGCCTCGCCACCCGTTCGGCCGCCAAAACATTCGGCCTCGATTTTGTTCCCCTCCACGGCGAACGCTACGACCTCGTGATGCGCAAGCGCACCGCCGGGCTTCCCGCCGTGGTCGCCTTCCTGGATGTGCTCCAGCGGGCTGTGCTCCGCCGCAAACTCGAAGTCCTCGCCGGTTACGATACGGCGGAAACGGGCGCGGTGGTCGCCTAATCTTTAGCCTGGCCATCCGCTCCGCACGGCCCCATATTCTCCAGTTCCTTCTCAATCCGCAGCGCGAAACACCGTGTCCCTTCCGTGCCCTCCAGTTTTCCTACCGGCGCCCCGTTCCAGTTGAGAGTGCACGGCATCCACCGCGCCGGCGCCGTCACCTGCATTCCGGTCACGGCCCGGCTGACGATCTGGATCTCCCCTGCGGCGGCATCGTAACTTGCCTGGACGCGCGCGGTCACTTCGGGGGCGCGCGTGGCAAGAACCACATTCGTCTCGATGCGGAATTTTTCCTTGCCGCGTTGCACCATTACGGCCACGGGCTTCTCTTCCCGGAACTCGGCCATCATCGCGGCATAACCCCGCGCATCCGCTATGGGGCGGCCGTTCAACTCGATGATCCGGTCGCCGATCTTCAGCCGGCCGCTGTATTTTTCGGGCAGCGTGGAAATCAGTATGCCTGGACCGGGGTCCCCAATCTTGTATCCGAAAGCGCCCAGGTCTAAGGCGGGCTTGATCGCGGGCGCGATTCGCGTCGAAGGCAGCACGTCGTTGCGCTCGGCCGCGTCGAGTTTGGTCATGCGGATCCAGTAGCAGCTTGCGAACGTGGGGGAGCTGGTTTCGCAGTCGATCGCGGCCGGGAACTCCGGGCGCGCGTGGCTGCCGAGCCATTCGAAAAGCCCCGCCACGGAGAGTTTGTCCCCGCTGCGCCATTCGATTTTCAGACCCTGTCCGGCCAGTTTGCCCGCGAGCGCCCGATCGGCGTCTCCCTTGCCGGCCCACAGAACGGGAACCAGCGCGAAGTTGCCGCTGTAAATGCGGCCGGTATCGATCGCAGGCTCGGGCGAACTGCCCAGCGCTACGCCGGCCGCCCACAAATCGGGCGCCCGCGAAATGGTATAGAACACCGCCGCCGCGGCTTCGTTGCGCCCGGCCAGATACAGGCGCAGCGGATCGGCCGATCCGCTTTTCACCGCTTCCCGCGCGGCGGCTTCGATTGCCTCGACGCGCTCGTCAATCGGTGTATTGGCCGAAGCGGCGGGCGCGATGATCTGCCAGCCGGAATCGGCGGGAAGCCCGGAAATCCAGCTCTGCCATTGCGCCTTGTCCCCGGCATCGATCAGTACAATCGCGGGTTGGGGCGCGGCTGCCGCGGCCGCGGCGAGCAGGCTAATCGTGACGCATGCGCGCGCGGATCTTGTGCGCCAGTTTCTCAATTTCCTCGGCCTTTTTCATGGTGTTGATGGAGAAGACGAAACGGTCCTCTTTCTCCATGGCCGCTTTCAGCTCATCCGCCATTTCGGCCAGCCTGGCCGCATCCTTCAGGTTCTGTTCGTGCTCGGCCTTGAGAATCTCGTCGCGCTGCGATTTGCCGTTAGGCAAGGTCTGATCGCGGTCGGATGCGTCGGGCGGGGCTAAACCCGGGCGCTCGCTCTGCGCCAGAACGGATACAGGCAGCAAACAGAGCGCCAATGCGTTCCGGCGCAAAATTCGTGGCATGCGCGGTTCCATTCATTCTCATGATATCGCCGCGCGGCTAGCGGTGATATCGCTCTACTCTACGGCTCGGCGTGATCTGGCCTTACGGCTCGGGCAAAGAGGGTATATGATGGGTTACTCAGCCTTTTTCTCAAACCAAGGAGAAACCATGTCATATCAGAGCGGACGCCATTTCCTTCAGATTCCTGGACCCACCAACGTGCCGGACCGCATTTTGCGCGCCATGGCGCGTCCCACCATCGATCATCGTGGCCCGGAATTCGGCCGGTTTGCATCCGAGCTTCTGGAGGACGTTAAGGACGTATTCCGCACCAAAAGTAAGGTCATCATTTTCCCTTCCTCGGGCACCGGCGCCTGGGAAGCGGCCCTGCTGAACACGCTTTCGCCCGGCGATAAAGTGTTGATGTTCGAGACGGGCCAATTCGCCTTCCTGTGGCAGGACCTCGCCGGCCGGCTCGGTCTGAACGTGCAGTTCGTTCCCGGCGACTGGCGTCACGGCGTCGACCCGGAGAAAGTCGAAGAGATCCTCCGCGAGGACCGCAACCACGAAATCAAGGCGGTGGGCGTGGTGCACAACGAAACCTCCACCGGTATTACCAGCCGTCTGGCCGAGGTGCGCAAAGCCATCGACCGCGCGCGGCATCCCGCCTTGTACCTGGTCGATAGCATTTCTTCGCTCGCCTCCATTCCGTATCTGCACGATGAATGGGGCATCGATGTCACCGTCGGCGGCTCGCAAAAAGGGTTGATGCTGCCGCCGGGCATCAGCTTCAACGCCGTCAGCGAGAAGGCGCTGGCCGCCAATCAAACGGCTCGCATGCCGCGCGCCTACTTCGATTGGCAAGCCATGCTGGCGCAGAACAAGACGGGCTATTTCCCCTACACGCCCGCCACCAACCTCCTTTTCGCTTTGAAGGAATCGCTCACGATGCTGCGCGAAGAGGGTTTGGAGAACGTGTGGGCGCGGCATGCGCGCCACGGCGAAGCCACCCGGCGCGCGGTCAAGGCGTGGGGACTCGAAGTGCTCGCGCTCAATCCGGCCGAATATAGCCCTTCCTCAACCAGTGTCTTGGTGCCCGCCGGACACAGCGCCGACGACTTCCGTAAAGTGGTTCTCGAAAACTTCAACATGTCGCTCGGCAACGGCTTGAACAAAGTGGCCAATAAGGTCTTCCGCATCGGCCACCTGGGCGATTTCAACGACCTCATGCTGGCCGGCACCTTATCGGGCGTTGAGATGGGCCTGGCCCTGGCGGGCATCCCGCACAAGACGGGCGGCGTCGCGGCGGCGCTGGATTATCTGAAGCAGGCAGCCAAGGACCGCGCGGGCGTGGCTTACCAGCACGCGTAGCCGGATCTTCCGCTCATCAAATCTTCCGGCTCGCGTCGATCTTCAGAAACAGCAGCACGGCAATCGCGCACAGCGCGCTGGTCGCGTAGAAGGGCACGTTCCAGCCCATGCCCCTGGCAATGTAGGTCACCACAGGCGCCGAAAGCGCGCCGCCCAGGTTGCCCAGCGAGTTCATGACCGCGGAGACCGATCCCGCGAAATCGCCGCCGATATCCAGGGGAATCGCCCAGGAAATGCCCACGGTCCATTCGAGGGCAAAGAAGGCCGCGCAGTAGAAAGCCACCGAGACTCGCGGATCGCGCGCCAATACGGCGGGAATCGTGGCCGCGCCGGAAACCACGAAACCGGCAACGGCCACCCAGCGCCGTGCCAGGTTCACTTTGCCGGTGGCGCGCAGCACCATATCCGAAAACGAGCCGCCCGCCAGATCGCCCAGCACTCCCGCCAGCAGCGGCAGGCTGGCATAAAATCCCATCTTGGTCAGTGTGAGGCCGCGCGCATCGTGCAGATACGTCGGGAACCAATCCTGGTACACGTTCAGGTTGAAGTTGTAGCAGAAATACATCGCCGCCAGAATCCAGAGATTGCCGTGCGCCAGAATGCGCCTCCACGGGACGTGCTCGGAGCGCTTGCGTCCCGCGCCGATTAACTCGCGTTCGGCCGGATTCACGCCGCGGTGCTCTTCGGGCGTATCGCGGTAATACAGAAACCAGACCAGCGCCCATGCCGCCCCCAGAATGCCGAAAGCGAAAAACGCCGGCCTCCAGCCAAACTTGGCGATGATGAGCACCACAATGGGCGGCGTCAGGAAAGCACCCAGGCGCGAGCCCGCGTGAGTCGCGCCTTGCGCGAAGCCCCGCTCGGTGGGCCGCATCCAGCGCGCCAGCGATCGGGTGGCGATCGGGAACGCGCCCGCCTCCCCGAACCCGAACAGCACCTGAATCACCAGCATGGAAACCGCGCTCCAGGCCATTCCCGTAAACGCCGTGAAGGCGCTCCACCAGGTGACGATCAAGGCGAGCGCGCGCCGCGCCCCGATGCGGTCGCCCATCCACCCTCCCGGAATCTGGAACAGCGCGTACGACATGCGGAAGCCGAAGGTGATCCAGCCCATCATCACCAGCGAAATGCCCAGTTCGTCGCGGATCGCGGGCCGGGCCACCGCCAGAACCTGCCGGTCCATGTACGTGATCATGTAGGCCAGCACGGTGAGCCCGAGCACTACATGGCGCGCATGACTGGGCTTGGCCGGTGCTTTGGCCGAAGCCGCGGCGGCAGCTTTCGCTCGTAACGGATCGGATATCATGGTCGCCTTGGGAATTATATGCGATTCACCACCTGCGTTTCCGGAATGCTGTTTGCCTTCGCGGTTACGAACGCGGCGATTAATGACCCTGTGCGCCTCGATTCCGGCCCGGTTTCCGGAGCGTCTGGCACGAATCCGGAGGTGCGCGTCTACAAAGGCATTCCCTTCGCCGCCCCGCCCGTGGGCAGGCTGCGCTGGCGGGCGCCGCAACCGCCGGCCCCTTGGGATTCGGTGCGCCCCGCCACCGCGTTCGGGCCGGTTTGCATGCAGAACGCGGCCGGCCGCGGCGCAACCGCCGGGAACATGAGCGAAGACTGTCTCTACTTGAACGTCTGGACGGCGGCGAAATCGGCCAAGGAACGGCTGCCGGTTTTGGTTTGGCTGCATCCCGGAGGTTTCACCAGCGGCTCCGGGTCTTCTCCTGCCTACGATGGCGAGAACCTGGCGAAAAAGGGCCTCGTGGTAGTGACCCTAAATTACCGCTTGGGCGTGTTTGGCTTTTTCGCGCATCCGGAACTGACACAGGAATCGGACCGGCACGCTTCCGGAAACTATGGCCTCATGGACCAGGTGGCCGCGCTCCAGTGGGTGCGGAAGAACATCGCGGCATTCGGCGGCGACCCGGGGCGGGTGACGATCGATGGCGATTCGGCCGGCGCGATGAGCGTCGGCGATTTGATGATTTCGCCGCAAGCCAAGGGCTTATTCCAGCGCGCGATCGCGGAAAGCGGCGGACCCGCGGGCCTTTCCGTCAATCCCATGCGCAAACTGGCGGATGCCGAACAGGCCGGTGTAAAAGCCGCCCAAGCGGCGGGGGCGCATTCTTTAGAGGAACTGCGCGCCATGCCGGCCGACGAAGTGCTAAAGAAGGTGCGCGGCACGCAGCCCATCGTCGACGGCTGGTTCCTTCCCGAAGATCCCGGCGCGGTCTTCGCCGAAGGCAAGCAGAATGATGTGCCGCTGCTGGTGGGATCCAATAAAGACGAAGGCACGTTTTTTATCCAGAAGGGCCCGGCGGAGCGCTTCCTCGAGAACTCGCGGCGGCGTTTCGGAGACCTGGCGGATACATTCTTCAAACTCTATCCAGCCGGTTCCGATGAGGAAGCGTTCACGTCTCAATTGACCGCCTTCCGCGACGAACTCGGCTGGGTGATGCGTCAATGGGCGGAGTTTCAAGCCAAGACGGGTAAAGGGAAGGTGTACCTCTACTACTTCACGCACGAGCCGCCCACGCCGGCAGGCTCGCCCCGCGGTGGCCGCGGATCGGGAGCGACGCACGGCGCCGAAGCGCAGTACGTATTCGAGAACCTCGCGCCCAACCGCCCCTGGACTGACCTGGACCGCCGGCTTGCGGACACGATCTCCTCCTACTGGGTGAACTTCGCCACCTCCGGAGACCCCAATGGCAAGGGCCTGCCGCATTGGCCCGTATTCGATGGCAAGAAAGGCGACCGCGCCATGGTGCTCGGCGACCAGGTGGAGATGGGCCCAGCCCCCGACCAGGCGCGCGTGGCGTTTTACCAAGCCGTCTACGACAGGGAGAAGAAGTAGGTCAGAGCGGAAGCCATGCCAACTGGCCTTCCCATTCGGATGCTTCCGATGCGGCCCAGATGAGCAGAAGTTCCTCAATCGCAGTGCCAACGTCTACGCTCTGGGAGATCATGAAGAGGCCTGGACTATGGTTGCCGGCTGCCCGGAAATCCGCAAAGTGACTCGGCATTGTATTCACGTCATGTGAGATAACAATGCGGTCCTCGCTGGCCGCGAATGCCAGGATGTCTGGGTCCGGCAGGTGGCGAACGCCGGCGGCCTGGACCGTCGAAAAGTCGACAGAAGGCTCTCGGCGCAAGACCCCCTTCACAATCATCTCATTGAAGTCGGCGTCCGCCAGAAACCGGATACTCACGATCGGCGCTGAGTTTTCATCTCCTCACGCGCGCGCACCAACCTGTCCCGGAGTCCAGCCGGCAGCGGAGGCGCGTTCCGGCGCCCCTCCTCCCACAAGGCATCCATGCGAAGCATATACGCTTCGACCTCGGCCTGGTGTTCGAGGTAATAGGTGATCGCGCCGTACACCTCTACCAACTCCAAAACCGGAAAGCTTTGCCGAATTGTCTCGGGGGACTCACCCCGCCTAAACGCATAAACGACGGAATAAAGGGACACGCGTGTCCCCGCTACATAGTAACCGCCGTTGCGTTCTTCAACGTACTCCTTGGCCATTTAATACTTCGGCACGCTCGGATCGACCTTGTCGCTCCAGGCCAGGATGCCGCCTACCATGTTCCGCACGTGCTGGAAGCCGGCATTGCGGAAGATAGTGCACGCCTTGGCGCTGCGGCCGCCCATTTTGCAATGAATCACGATGTCGGCGTTTTTGTCGAATTCATCCAGATGCTTTGCCACCTCTCCCAGCGGGATCAGCTTCGAGCCCGGGATTTTGGCGATCTGGTATTCGTGCGGCTCGCGGACATCCAGGAGTACGAAGTTGTCGCCGCGATCGAGTTTCTGCTTCACTTCGGTAACTTCGATTTCGTTTTCCGTCACTTTAGGCTCCTGTGCGGGAATACCGCAGAATTGCTGGTAATCGATCAGCTTGGTAATCGTGGGATGCGCGCCGCAGGCCGGGCACTCGGGGTTCTTGCGCAGCTTCAACTCGCGGAAACGCATGCCCAGCGCGTCGTAAAGCAGCAGGCGCCCCACCAGCGGCTCGCCGATGCCGAGAATCAGCTTCACGGCCTCGGTCGCCTGAATCAGGCCGATGGTGCCGGGCAGAATGCCCAACACACCGCCCTCGGCGCAACTGGGAACCAGGCCGGGAGGTGGCGGTTCCGGGTACAGGCAGCGATAGCAGGGGCCGCCTTCGTACGCAAATACCGTCGCCTGGCCTTCGAAGCGGAAGATCGAGCCATAAACGTTCGGTTTGCCGAGCAGCACACAGGCATCGTTGACCAGATAACGCGTCGGAAAATTGTCGGTCCCATCCACGACAATGTCGTAATCCTTCAAAATGTCGAGGGCGTTTTCGCTGGAGAGCGCCACTTCGTGTTTCGTAACCTGGAGGTGGGGGTTAATGGCCTGCATCTTCTCGGCGGCGGAATCCAGCTTCTTGCGGCCCACATCGGCGGTCGCGTGGATCACTTGCCGCTGCAGGTTGGTGAAATCGACCACGTCGAAATCCACCAGCCCGATGCGGCCCACGCCCGCGGCGGCTAAATAGAGCCCCAGAGGCGCGCCCAGGCCGCCCGCGCCTACCAGCAGCACCTTGGCCGCTTTCAGCTTCTGCTGTCCTTCCATGCCGACTTCCGGAATGATCAGGTGCCGGCTGTAGCGGAGGATCTCGTCTTTCGAGAGCGTTGCGGGTTCGGGCGGAGCCGCTACGGCCGCGCCTCCGGCAATCGAAGGCACCAGCGAAATCGTATCGGCTTCTTTGGCGGCAGTCGCATCCTTGTTCAGATAACGGATGTCTTCATCGTTCAAGTACACGTTCACGAAGCTGCGCAGCTTGCCCTCATCGGTAAAGATCTGCTTGCGCAGTTCGGGATATTGAGAGGTCAAACCATGCAGCACCTCGCCCACCGTGCTCCCGGGTACGCTGACGGAGTCCTGTTTTCCGGTGAATTGGCGAAGGGGCGTTGGGATCAAGACTTTGGCCATATCAGTAGCTCAACTCCTCTTTGGCCGCCTCGGTCTGTTCCATGTTGGGCAGCCAGCTATTGGCGTGGTCGAACTCTCCTTTGCGGATGGAGAGCACCACGAACGAATACCACGGGCAGGAATTTTTCAGGTCCGTGGCGGAAAAATAGGCGTCGCAATCGGGGTGCGAGTGGTAGATGCCGATCAGGTCGAGATTGCGCGCGCGGGCTGCGCGGTCCGCCGCCAGCAGATCTTCGGGCCGCAGCTCATACCGGGCAGCCTGTTCGCCGGCGAAGGCGTTCTCCAGCGGCATGGCCTCGCGCACCAGCTTGCCTCCATCGTCAATCGATCCGAGCATGGCGCCGCAGCACTCGTTCGGATAAGTCTGGCGGGCGTGCGCCACCATCGCCGCCCAGGGTTCCGGCTCAATTCGAATCATTTTCTCAAAAACCCATGTCTTGCTGGCTCAAAAGCTATTCGTCCCAAAAATGCTCGCTCAGGTATTTTTCGGCGCTATCGCAGAGGATCGTCACGATGGTGGCGGATTCGCCGCGTTCCGCCAGTTCGCGCGCCAGCAGGGTAGCGGCGTATACGTTGCACCCGGACGAAATCCCCACCAGCAGGCCTTCTTCGCGCGCCAGCCGCCGCACCATCGCGTAAGCGTCTTCGGTTTCGATCCAGAAGTTGCCGTCCGCCAACGCTTCATCGTAGATGCCGGGAACGATGGCGGTGGGCATGTGCTTCAGGCCTTCCAGGCCATGAAAGCCGCTCGAGGGCTGCGCCGAGTAGCACTTCACCTCGGGCAGGTCGCGCCGCAACCGGCGGGTGATGCCGGTGAAGGAACCGCTCGTGCCCATCGCCGCCACGAAGTGCGTGATCGCGCCGCCGCTCTGCTGGATGATTTCCGGACCGGTGTGCTCGAAGTGAGCCTTCCAGTTTGCGGGATTGTTGTATTGATCGGGGTAGAAGTAGAGATCCGGATCCCGCATGTAGATCTCGCGGCAGAGGCGGATCGCGCCGTCGGAGCCTTCCCCGGCGTCGCTGAACACCATCTCCGCGCCGTAGGCTTTCAGGATGCGCTTGCGCTCGATCGAGGCATTGGCCGGCAGACACAGCTTCACCCGGTAGCCGCGGATGGCCCCGATCATGGCGTACGCGATGCCGGTGTTGCCGCTCGTCGCGTCCAGAATCGTGCGGCTATGGTTCAGCTTTCCGGACCGTTCGCCATCCAGAATCATATTGAGAGCGGGCCGGTCTTTCACCGAACCGCCGGGGTTGAAAAATTCGGCCTTCCCCAGGATTTCGATACCAGGCCAGGCCTGCGAGATCTTTTCCAGCCGCACCAGCGGCGTGTTGCCGATAGTGGCTAAGAGAGGTTCAGCTTGGGAGCGGACCGCATTGAGACTGGGAACCACGTGCGCCATGGACACAATATGTTGGATTCGATCCTTGCGGCCCGAGATGCAAAGCATCGCATCGCGCACCAGGCAAAGGAATTACCGTTGAGTTCCTGCTTATTTTATCACTGGCGGAGCCGGGCCGTTTCGGGCCGGGGCTACTTGTAGCTCACGCGGCGGATTATCGGCTGAAGGCGTGGCAAACGGGGGCGGCAGATGGCTGGCCCCAAGCACGGCCGCCAGCACCAGGCCGGCGCCGCCGATCAGTGTGTTCCCGGTCATTTCGCACCCTACGGGCTGGAGGCGCCTGTGTGGTTCCAGCGTTGGGAGAATGACCCTGGCGGCACGAACATTACGCTGATGCAAGGGCGGACAGACCGCGTGGTCGAAGCGCCACGGAGGCGGCTAACGCCTGGCGCTGTTCGGGGATGGCGCCGGCCGCGGACACGGCCGGATCTTTGCGGGTCCGGAAGTCGTATTGCAAGATGGTGGCTTCCGCCACCCCGTCCTCGACCTTGGTGACGATGGCGTCCATAATCACTTGCAGCCGCACGCGGTTCTCGAGCAGCACTGGCCAGGAAATGGCGAGCTGGAGCTTCGTTTTCTCCTGGATATCCTCGTTCGCCGTGAAGACGATTTGGCGGCTGCCGATCCGTTTCGTAACGCTCGTGCCGGACACGAAAGCGGGTCCCGATTTGGTTTGGTAGCGCAACACCATAGTGAGGGGAAATTGGACGGGTGGTTTGATAGTCGATTTCATGGCTCCTCCGATAACGGTTTGGCAGGCGAAAGCGCTTGCCCACCGCTTCAGAAGTGAATGCCGGGCGTGGTCCGTTTCAGCGCGATTCCCCTTTGGCGCGCATTTCCCGGGAATCGAGCAGAGCGGCTTTGAACCGCAGGCGGGCACGGTGCAGCAACACGCGCAGATAATTCCGGCCAACCCCGAATTCTCTGGACACCGCGTCTTTATCTTCTTCTTCGAGCAGTACGCGGCGCAGCAGTTCGCGGTCCTTGGCCGGCAGTTCGCCCAGAAGTTTGCGGACAATCTGCTTTCGTTCCTCGGTGACCACCTGTTCTTCGGGGCCGGCCGAGGCATCGAGCGGCTCGGGAGCATTTTCGGCCAACTGGTCGTGGCGCGTATGGGAGCGGAGGAACTCCAGAGCGACGTTGTGGCAAACGGAATGCACGAAGCCCGGTAGACTTGCCGGATTCTCCAGCGTCTTCCCCGAACGGAAATAAGTGAGTATCCGGAGGAAGGTTTCCTGACGGGCATCCTGCACCAGTTCCGGCGAGCGCAGACGCATCTGTAGCTTGACCTGGATCGCTTTGGAGAAAGAGGCAATCAGGTGATTTTCGGTTTCCGGGTCCCGGTTCTGAAGAGCGCGTAAATAATCGAGATCGAACAGGAAGTAGGGCAACCCCCTCAGGGTGAGGATATCATCCAAGTCAAGTACTTCCCTCATACAATAAAAAAGCGTATTCGGATGAAAAAACGGCCACGCATTCCGCTACTATTTTTGCCCGGCCTGCTTTGTGACCGCGAAGTGTGGGAATATCAGACGCGAGCGCTGGCGGATATAGCCGAGTGCACCACCGCGGAATGGAACGGTGAGGATTCGCTGGCGGCGATGGCGCAGGCCGCGCTGCGCATCGCGCCCGAACGGTTTGCGGTGGCGGGGCACTCGATGGGCGGCAGAGTGGCTTTGGAAATATACCGGGCGGCGCCGGAGCGGGTCCAGTATGTGGCTTTGCTCAATACCGGATATTTGCCGCTCCCGCAAGATGCCAGTGGAGAACAGGAGGCGCGCAACCGCTATGCTCTGCTGGAAATTGCAAAAACCCAGGGGATGCGGGCGATGGCCCGGCAATGGCTTCCGCCGATGATTAGTCCGGCGCGGCATGCCGACGGCGCCCTCACCGAAACCATCGTGGAGATGTTCGCGCGCAAAACCCCGGAAATTTTTGAAGCGCAGATCCGCGCGCTGCTTTCGCGGCCGGACGCCACCCCGGTGCTGGAGCAGATCCGCTGTCCGGCCTTGCTGCTGTCGGGCCGCGAGGACGGGTGGAGTCCTCCCGCGCGTCATGCCGAAATGGCGAAGAAGGTTCCGGGGCCGTCTACCGTGGTAACGGTGCCGGATTGCGGCCATATGTCGACCCTGGAGCAGCCGGCGGCGGTGGCCGAAGCGATGCGAAGGTGGCTGACGGATTAGCGGGCTAACTTCACTTCTTCGAACGGAAAGAGCGCTCCACCGTGTCGTTCGGATCGAGCGACACCGGCTGATCGCGCCACAACCAGCGCATCATCTCCGCGCAGACCCACGAACCTTAGGCACGCCGTCCCGCGGCAGGGAATCGGGTCCCAGCGTGTAGAATGCGTCGAACTCCGAAGGCTGCGCTGGACCAGCCGGCGCGCGCCGCGCCACCGCCATACCGGTCGCCGTCAGACCTGGCGACTCACCATCGTGGCCGGAATCCATCCGTGTTTTGCGGCCATTATTCCTCCCTGGTAGATTCTGATCGACATTGGGCCCCTAATGCCCAGCGAAAGCCGGGATTTGCGGAGGCTGCGCAGAGCATAGTTTCAGGCGGGCGATGAGAGGCCGCATCTTTCTCTGTGAAGCGAATTCCGGGGCGGAACGCGCAGGTCTCAGGTAAGGCGGCACAATGGAAGTATGCGAGTGATTGCGGATTTCTGCCTGGTGCCGTTAGGAGTAGGACCGGCCGCAGACTATGGACGACAAAATCCGCAGTGTCACGGAGAAACTCGCGGATAGATAATGGCTTCGATGGCGGTGCACGCGGACGCGGCGGATGCCGGCCCGGGCTTTGGCCCCAGTTTGGGGCCGCGTTCCGGCCCTGGCTCCAGCAAGCTGCGCTGGCTGCTGGCGGCGATATGCGCCATCCTGCTGGCGCTGGTGCTGATCTCGGGGATTCTGGGCATGCGCTATCTGGACCAGATGCACGCCCGCGAGCGGGAAGTCACGCGCGCTCTGATGGACCGCACGGAACTGCTGAGCGCGCTGTGGGTTTCCATACAGAACTATAACCAGGCCGTGCAGCAGTACGTGCAGCAGGCCGATGCGGAACGCAAGCAGCTTGCGCGCGAGCGGATCGACCGGCTGACGGTGGAGATCGATACGGATCTGCGGCGCTACCCGGCCGACCGGGATTCGCTCGAAGCCGCCCTTTTCGACGGGATCGAGGATGTCTACACGCAGCAGCGGCGCCTGTACCTGCTGGAGTCGGAGGCGCCGAAACGGGCCCGAGAACCGCTCGCGCAGCCGGTGAGCGCGCTCGAGAAGCAAGGCGCGGACTGGTCGCGGAAGTTCCAGGCATGGAACCGGGAAAAACTGCGGCAAGCGGACCAGGCGATGGCCGCGAAGTTCACCGGCGCGCAGAACAGCCTGCTGCGCGTGCTGGCGATCGGATTCGGCAGCGGCCTGGCGCTGGTGCTGGGCTCGATGGTGTACATCGTGCAGCTGGAACGGCAGACGCGCAACCGGTACGTGCAACTCGCGCAGAGCAAGGACGAATTGCAGCGGCTCTCGTCGCGGCTGGTGGACGCGCAGGAGACGGAGCGGCGGGCGATTTCGCGGGAGCTGCACGATGAGATCGGGCAGTCGCTGGGCGCGTTGCTGGTGGACATCGCGCGGCTGGCGAACGCGACCGACAGGCCAGAGGCCAGGAGCGAACTGGAGCGGATGAAATCGCTGGCGGAGCGAACGCTCAGCGGCGTGCGGGATATGGCGCTGCTGCTGCGGCCCTCGATGCTGGACGACCTGGGGCTGGTGGCGGCGCTCGAATGGCAAGCGCGGGAAGTCTCGCGCCGCAGCCCGATGGAAGTTGCGGTGGAATCGGAAGACGTACCGGAGGATTTGCCGGACGAGGTCCGGGTCTGCATCTACCGCCTTGTGCAGGAGGCGCTGAATAATGCCGTGCGGCACTCCGGGGCGAGGAACGCCCAGGTGAGGGTGGCGCAATCCACGGCCGCGATTGAAGTGCGCGTGGCGGACGACGGCGGCGGATTCGACCCGGTGCGGACTCGCGGGCTGGGGATCCTGGGCATGGAGGAGCGGGTGAAACGGCTGGGGGGCAGTTTTCGCGTCGAATCGAAACCGGGGCAGGGCACGACCGTTCGGGCCCTTCTGCCGATTCGGCGCCCCGATCCAACCGGCGGACCGGCCACCCTCCAATTATGATCCGTGTGCTGCTGGCCGACGACCACACGCTGATCCGAGCGGGGCTGCGGATGGTGGTGGCGGCGGAGCCCGATCTCACGGTGGTGGGCGAAGCCGGCGACGGGCGCGAAGCCGTGGCCTTAGCGCGGAATCTGAAGCCGGACGTGGCGGTGTTGGACATCGGGATGCCCGGCCTGAACGGAATCGAAGCGGCGCGGCAGATTCGCGCGGCGCTACCGGAGACGCAGATTGTCATGTTGAGCATGCACTCCGATGAGGGCTACGTTCTGCGCGCCCTGAAGGCCGGCGCGAAAGCGTACCTGCTGAAGGATTCGGCGGAGGCCGACCTGGCGCGCGCCATCCGGGCGGCGGCGGCGGGGAAATCCTTCTTCAGCCCGGCGGTGGGCAAGGTGCTGCTGGAGGACTACATGCGGGTAATGCAGCGCAGCGGGGCCGAAGATTCCTACGAGATCCTGAGCGCGCGCGAGCGGGAGATTCTGCAGCTTGTGGCCGAGGGACACTCGAGCAAGGAGATCGCCGGCATGCTGCACCTGAGTGTGTACACGGTGGAAACCCACCGCGCGCGCGTGATGCAGAAGCTGAACCTGCGCGGCATCCCCGAGCTGATTCTGTACGCGGTGCGCAAGGGGATTGTCTCGTAGCCGGCGTGTCTTTACCCGACTACCTGGGCTTCCTTCAGCACCTTCTTGCGGGCTTTGCGGGACTGCATGAATTCCTGCAGCGCGGCCATGTAGGTGTAGAAGACCGGGGTCAGGTAGAGGGTGACCAGTTGCGAGAACAGCAGGCCTCCGACCACGACGAGCCCCAGCGGGCGGCGGGCTTCGCCGCCGGCGCCGTAGCCTAGCGCGATGGGGACCGCGCCCAGCATGGCGGCCATGGTGGTCATCATGATGGGGCGGAAGCGGATGAGGCAGCCCTGGTAGATGGCCTGCAGCGGGCGCAGGCCCTGTTCGCGCTCGGCTTCGAGCGCGAAATCGATCTGCATGATGGCGTTCTTCTCCACGATGCCGATCAGCATGATCAGGCCCACGAAGGCGTAAATGTTCAAGTCTATGTGGAAGAGCAGCAGCGTGACCAGGGCTCCGAAACCGGCCGAAGGCAGACCGGAAAGGATGGTCATCGGGTGAATGTAGCTCTCATACAGAATGCCCAGAACGATGTACACGACCATGACGGCGATCAGCAGCAACACGATCAGGTTGCCCAGAGAACTCTGGAAGGATTTGGCCGCGCCCTGGAATTGGGTAGTGATTCCCGGCGGGAGTACGCGCTCGGCGATCGACTGAAGCTGCGAAACCACCGTGCCGAGAGAGGCGCCGGGTTTGAGGTTGAACGAGATGGTGGCGGCCGGAAGCTCCCCGTAGTGGTTGATGGTCTGCGGCCCGACATCGGTGACTACGCGCGCGAGCGTATCGAGCGGAATCAGCCTGCCGTTGGTGTTCTTGAAGTACAGCATGGAGAGCGCGTTGGGATCGGACTGGTATTTCGGCAGCAGCTCCAAAAGCACCTTGTACTCGTTGACCGAGCCATATATGGTGGAGACCCAGCGCTGCCCGTAAGCATCGTAGAGAGAATTTTCGATCTGATTGGCGTTGACCCCCAGCGCCGCGGTTTTGTCGCGGTCGATGGTCAGTTCCACCTGCGGCGTGGAGACCGCTACGTCGCTGGTCACATCGTCCACGCCCGGCACCTCTTCGCGAATAGCTTTTTCGAGCGCCGCGGCCGACTGGTAAAGCTGATCTTTATCCGGACTCTGCATGGAGAACTGGTAGACGCTCTTGGTCACCTTGCCGCCGATTTGAATGGTGGGCGGGTTCTGCGGATAGACCTTCATGCCGGGGAAATTGGCCAGTTCGGGCCGCAGCTTATCTATGATCTGGGCGACGTCCAGCTTGCGCTGGTTGCGGGGTTTGAGATGCACGACCAGTTGCCCGTAGTTCGGACCGCCGAGGTTGGTGGCGGTGGTGCCGCCGACGCTCGCGCTAAGGGCTTCCACGTTCGGGTCCGACGCCACGATATCGGCGATCTTCTGCTGATAGTCGACCATCTGGTAGTACGAAGTGCCCTGGGCGGCTTCCGTGTAGATCTGCAACTGATCGGTGTCCTGGTCGGGAATGAAGCCTTTGGGAATCTGCACGAACATGTAGCCGGTGGCGGCGAGCACGAGCACGAAAATCGCCATGGTCACGGGGCGGAAACGCAGCGCCCATTGCAGGGAGCGGTCGTACAGCCAGAGCAGGCCATCGAAGAACTTTTCGGTGATGCGGTAGAAGGCGCCGCGCCGGCCATGCTCCACCGAGCGCAGGAAGCGGCTGCACAGCATGGGGGTGAGCGTGACGGAAACGAGCCCGGAAATGAGAATGGCCACGCAGATGGTGACGGAGAATTCCTTGAACAGGCGCCCCAGGATGCCGCCCATGAACAGCACCGGGATGAAGACCGCGGCGAGCGAGAGGGTCATCGAAACGATGGTGAAGCCGATCTCCGCCGAACCGCGCAAAGAGGCCGCGAGCGGCTTTTCGCCCATCTCGATGTGGCGGACGATGTTTTCGAGCATGACGATGGCGTCGTCCACGACGAAGCCGATCGACAGAATCAAGGCCATCATCGAAAGGTTGTCGAGGCTGTAGTGCAGCAGGTACATTACGGCGAAGGTGCCGATGATGGAGAAGGGCAGGGCCAGGCTGGGAATGATGGTGGCTGAAAAATTTCGCAGAAAGACGAAGATCACCATCACGACGAGGCCGAGGGTGAGCAGCATGGTGAACTGCACATCTTTGTACGATTCGCGGATGGTATCGGAGCGGTCGTACAGGATATCCATGTGGACCGAGGGCGGAAGCTCGTTGTGGAAGACGGGCAGCAGGTTCTTGATGGAATCGGTAACGGTGATGGTGTTGGTGCCGGGCTGGCGCTGGATGGCGAGGATGATGGCGCGGGCCTTGCCGGCGTGGGTGTAGAACCAGGAAGCCTGCTTATCGTCCTCGACGCTATCGATCACGTTGCCCAATTCTTCGAGGCGCACGGGGGAGCCGCCGCGATAGGCCACCACCAGCGGCTTGTACTGCGCCGCGTTCAGCAACTGGCCGCTCGCCATCAGGGTGAAGGATTGCTGCGGGCCGATGATGGCGCCGGTGGGCAGGTTCACGTTCCAGTTGGTGAGCGCCGTCTGGATTTCGTTCAGCCCCACCTGGTAGGCGGCCATGGCGTGCGGATCCATCTGCACGTGAACGGAATATTTCTGCTGGCCGAGCACCTGGACCTGGGCGACGCCGGAAATGGTGGAGATGCGCTGCGCGATGCGGGTTTCGGCGTATTCATCGACCGTATAGAGAGGCAGGGTATCGGAGGTGAGGGCGAGGTAGAGAATGGGCTGGTCGGCCGGGTTCACCTTGGTGAACGTCGGCGGGGTGGGCATGTTGGGGGGCAGGAGCCGGGCCGCCTGGGTGATGGCGGCTTGCACGTCCACGGCCGCGCCATCCAGGCTGCGGCTGAGGTCGAATTCCAAGGTGATCAGCGTCGAGCCCTGGGAGTTGGTGGAGCTCATGGAGCTGAGGCCGGCGATGAGGGAGAACTGGTTTTCGAGCGGGGTAGCCACCGAGGAGGCCATGGTGTCCGGACTGGCGCCCGGCAGGCTGGCGGTGATCAACAAGGTAGGGAAGTCGACGTTCGGCAGGTCGCTGACCGGAAGCCCGCGATAAGCCACGGTGCCGAACAGGGCGATAGCGCCCATGAGGAGGCTGGTGGCGATGGGGCGCTCGATAAAGGTTTGGGAAATGTTCATACGGCAGGAGCCAGGAGAAAGGACTCAGGAGCCAGGAGACAGGAGATTAGAACTCGGGAAGCGCTCATCGTTAATCTCCGGCAATCATGGCGGGCTCGGGGGACACTTGCTTCCGGGATCCGCGCAAGGAATGGCGCCAGTTCAAAATTCCGGCCATGTAGGTGTACACCACCGGCGTGAGATACAAAGTCATCAACTGCGAAAAAGCCAGGCCGCCGACGACCGCCATGCCGAGCGGACGCCGCGCTTCGCCGCCGGCGCCATAGCCGAGCGCGATGGGGATGCCGCCGAGCAAGGCCGCAAGCGTGGTCATCATAATGGGCCGGAAGCGGATGAGGCAGCCGCTATAAATGGCATCGAGCGGCGATTTGCCTTCTTGCCGTTCGGCTTCGAGCGCGAAATCGATCTGCATGATGGCGTTCTTTTTGACGATGCCGATCAGCATGATCAGCCCCACGAAGCTGTAGATGCTCAGCTCGATTTTGAACAGCAGGAGCGTCAGCAGCGCGCCGAAACCGGCCGACGGCAGGCCGGAGAGGATCGTAATCGGGTGAATGTAGCTCTCGTAGAGCACGCCGAGCACGATGTACACCACCAGGATGGCGATCATGAGCAGGAAGCCCTGATTGCGCGTGGAATCGCGGAACAACTGGGCCGAACCCTGGAAGGTGCCGGTAATATTGGCCGGCAAGACATTGTGCGCGGCCTCTTCGATTTCATCGGTGGCCTGCCCGAGCGAAAAGCCCTGCTTCAAGCCGAAGGCTATGGTGACCGAAGGCAACTGTCCGGAATGGGGAATGCTGGTGGGACCGGCGTCGAGTTTGAGGTGGGCGATCGCGCTCAGGGGCACCAACTGGCCGCTGTTCGATTTGAAATACAGCAGCTTGAGCGAATCTTCGTGCTTCTGGTATTCGGGCAGAAGTTCGAGCAGGACGCGGTACTGGCTATTGGAGCCGTAGATGGTCGAGACCAGTTGCGGCCCAAAGGCGTCGTAGAGCACGTTGGAGATGTTGTTCCAATCCACGCCCAGGGCCGCGGCGCGGTCCCGGTCCACGGTGATTTCGATCTGCGGATTGCGGATCTGCAGGTCGCTGATGACGTCGGTCAGGCCGGGCAAGGAACGCATGACGGCTTCGAGTTTCGGAGCCTCGCGGTAGAGCAGGTCGGTATCGACCGAATACAGGGTGTAATCGTAGGCCGCGTTGGAATTGCGCCCGCCGACCCGAATCGCCTGTGGAATCTGCATGCCGATGCGCAACCCGGGGATATTGGCAATCTTGGGGCGAATGCGGTTGACGATATCCACGACGGTGGCTTTGCGCTGGCGGCGCGGCTTGAGGTTGACATTGAGCTGGCCGTAATTGCCGGCGTTGCCGCCGCCGCCGGTGCGCATGAAGAAGCTTTCGACATCCGGATCGCGCAGCACGGCGCGGGAGACCATATCGCCGTAGCGGACCATCTGGAAGTACGAGGTTCCCTGCTGCGCCTGCATCTGGATGTTGAAGGCGTCGTTATCGGTATCGGGGATGAAGCCTTTGGGCACCTTAAAATAGAGCCAGGCGGTGGCTCCCAGGACGCCGACAAACGCCACCAGCATGAGGGGCCGGTGGACCAGAGTCCAGCGGAGAGTGACCGCGTACAGGTTGCGCATGCCGTCGAACCCGCGCTCGGTCCAGCGGTAGAAGAAGCCGTGGCGCTCGTATTTCGGCTCCTTGAGGAACCGGCTGCAAAGCATGGGCGTCAGGGTGACGGAAACGATTCCGGAGGTGATGATGGCGGCGCAAATGGTCACCGCGAATTCGCGGAACAGCCGGCCCAAAATCCCGGACATGAACAGGATGGGGATGAAGACGGCCGCCAGAGACAGGGTCATCGAAACAATGGTGAAGCCGATTTCCCTGGAACCTTTGAGCGCGGCTTCCTTAGGCGTTTCGCCGTGCTCGATATGGCGCACGATGTTTTCCAGCATCACGATGGCGTCATCCACCACGAAGCCGATGGAAAGAATCAGCGCCATCATGGAGATGTTGTTCATGCTGAAATTCAGCAGATACATCACCGAAAACGTGCCCAGAATGGAGAACGGCAGCGCCATGGCCGGAATCATGGTGGCCGAAAGGTTGCGGAGGAACAGGAAAATCACCATGATGACCAGCGAGAGGGTGGCGACCATGGTGAACTGAATATCCTGGAAAGCCTCGCGGATATTTTTGCCGCGATCGCCGCGGATAATCAGGTGGGCGGCGGGAGGAAGCTGCGAGTTGAAGTACGGCAGCAGGGCGCGGATGTTATCGATGACATCGAGGGTATTGCTTCCGGGCTGGCGGTTGACGGCCATCTGGACCACGCGGGCGCCCTGGCTGCCGAATTCGCCGCCGAACATGCGCGCGGTCTGCTTGTCGTCTTCGACACTATCGATGACGTGGGCGACTTCATCCAGGCGGACCGGCGCGCCATTGCGGTAGGAGACGATGATGGGGCCGTATTCGGAAGCCTGGCGGAGCTGGCCATTGGCCAGAACGTTATAGGCGCGCTGTTTGCCAAAGAGCGTGCCGGTAGGAATATTGACGTTCCAATTCTGGATGGCATCGCTGATTTCGTTCAAGCCGATGCCGCGGGTAAACAGCTTGTCCGGATCGACCTGGACACGGACGGCGTATTTGGCTTGCCCCCAAACCTGCACCTGGGCCACGCCCGGCACCATGGAAATGCGGGTGGCGATCCTGGTTTCGGCGTAATCGTCGAGGTCGGAAAGGCGCAGGGTGGGCGAAGCCAGCGCCATATAAATGATCGGCTGATCGCCGGGATTTACCTTTTTGAACGAAGGCGGGGAGGGGAGTCCGGCGGGCAGCAGCGGCATGGCGGCGGCGATGGCCGTCTCGACATCCACCGCGGCGCCATCGATATCGCGGCTCAGATTGAACTGCAGGGTGATATTGGAGCCGCCCATGCTGCTCGAAGAGATCATCGAGTCGAGGCCGGCGATGGTGGTGAACTGGCGTTCGAGGGGCGTCGCCACGGCCGAAGCCATGGTGGTAGCGTTGGCGCCGGGCAGGCTCACCTGCACTTGAATTGTGGGGTAATCGACCTGTGGCAGATCGCTCACCGGGAGAGCCCGGTAGGCGATTACCCCAAACAGAGCGATCGCCAGCATGAGAAGGCTGGTGGCGATCGGCCGGCGGATAAAGACTTCGGAGAAGTTCACCTGTGCGCCTCCGCGCGGTTAGACTTGTGGCCGGTTGCCACTACCAGTCTTGCCATCCGGATTGCCGCCCTTGCGGCCGAAACCGCCACGGCGCCCCTGGCCCGCTCCGGGAACGCCATCGAGGCTGGCCGGCGCGGCTGGGGCTCCCGCGCCGCGGCCGTTGCGGATGGCCACGTGGCTATCGGGCGCGAGCCGAAGCTGGCCCTCGGTGACGACGGTTTCGCCGACCTCGAGCCCCTTATCCACCACCATGTCCTGGTTGACCCGCAAACTCGTCTCTACGGGCCGTACCTCAACCGAGCGGTCGGGCTTGACGACATAAACAAAGGTGCCGTTCTGGCCGGTCTGAATGGCTTCGTTCGGCACCGTGATGGCGTTGGGCCGCTCGGAAAGCCGGAGGGTCACGCGGACGAACTGGCCCGGCCACAGCTTATGGTCGCGGTTTTCAAAGGTACCTTTCAATTTAATGGTCCCCGTAGTCGTATCGACCGCGTTATCGACAAACGTGAGCACGCCGGATTCTTCGGAATTGGCGTCGTCCTGCACCTGCGCCCGTACCGTCAAGGGCCGCTCCGCCATGTATTGCCGGATCTGGCCGAGCAACGCTTCCGGAACGGAAAAGGTGACATAGATCGGCTCGATCTGGGTGATGGTCAAAAGCTCGACATTGTTGGCGGCGACCACGTTCCCCAGCTTGACGGAAACGTTACCGGTGCGGCCGTCGATGGGCGACGGGATTCTGGTGTAACCCAAATTGACGCGCGCGGAATCGACGGCCGCGCGAGCCGCCGCGACGTCCGCCGTAGCGCTTTCGATGGCCGCCTTATCGGCGGCAACGCCTTCGGAGGTGGCGGCCGCGGTGGCTTGCAACTGCTCGGTCTGATCCTTGGAAATGATGCCGGTCTGATAAAGCGAGGCGTATCGCTCGGCGGTGGCCTTCTGATACCGCAGATTGGCTTCATCGCGCGCCAGAGTGGCCTTCGCCTGGCCCAGAATCGCCTCGTCCTTGGCTACCGTGGCGATAGCGCCATCGAGAGCGGCCTGGTAGGGGCGGGGGTCGATGACGAAAAGGAGGTCGCCCTTTTTGACGAAATCGCCCTCTTTGAAGTGCATTTCGGTGATTTGCCCGCCTACCTGGGCCTTTACCGAAATGGTCGAGTAGGCCTCGACGTTCCCGATCACCTGCTCTTCGACCGGGACGGTCCGCTGGCTGACGGTGGCCACGGTGACGGGCACGTCGCCGCCAAAGCCTTTCTTGCCGCCGCGTCCGCCTCCTTTGGCATCGGCCGAGGCGGTCAGGCCGGTATTCGAACATCCGGCCAACGTAAGGCCAAAGGCGGTCACGAGCGCCGCCATCCACGAGACAGAACCCCGAAACCGAAAGTGGCGGGAACACACTGCGGAGGTAGACATAGAGTTAAGGGTACTGGCGATTATGCCAATAGTAAAGTTACCACCGTGGGGCCGCAATGGCTCAAAAGAGGCAAGCCGAAAAGTGCTTTTATAACTTAGGCTTGGGAGGAGCCAAGTCGCGGGCTACGCAGGTGTGGGCAAAACCCTGGCGGGCATGCGAACCGTCGCAGAAGGGCTTGTTTTCCGAGTGGCCGCAGCGGCACAGGGAAATCGCCGTTCTGCCTGCCAGTCCGAACGACCGACCGGTGGGATCGCAGATTTCGAATTCCCCTTCGATTCGCAAAGGACCATTGTTCAAGGGAGTGATTTTTGCCGCCATGGTTCGGATAGTAACACGGGATCTGGGGAGGCATGCGGAGCTGTCGCGACAGTGTTTGTCGGAAGCTGGATTTCGACCCCCAGAAATTCGATTGGGGCTACAAGCGCAGGGCTGGATTGTCCCAGTGGGTCGGCTTTTGCGGTTTTGAGGGGTTGGGGGGAGCCGCCGGGGGCGCTACTACGACTGGTTTGGGTGGCGGCGCGGGGGCCGATGGGGCAGGTGGCGGAACGAAGCCAATTTCGGGTGGCGGCGCGGGAGCGGGACTGGCGGGATCGGCGCACTCGCCGGCGCTGCGAGCGGCTTCGATTTCGGCGAGTTCCTGGCCGATGCGGGCGGGGATTTGCCGTTGAACTTCTTTGAGGGCGCGGAACCAAAGGCGTTGAGCGGCGTGGATGCGGCGGTCGAGGCGATCGAGCAGGTTTTCGTCGAGGGGTTCGCCGGGGGCGGGCGTAGAGAGCTGGGCTTCGCGGGCGCGCAAGCGGCGGAGTTTCCAATCGGCATGGACGAGGGTATCGACGAGGAACTGCTCGACCGGGGATGCGGGGAGGAACTGGAGTTGGTAGGCGGCGGAGAGGGCCTCGAGGGCGGCGGGGTCTTCGCCGGGGATGAGGAGGGATTGGGCGTCAATGCCGGTTTTGAGGGCGTTGAAGCGGGTTTTGGCGAGGCCGGCGGGGGACGGGCCGGTGCTCTTTTGAGAATTCAATCGGTTGGCTGCGATCTGGGCTGGAGAAGCCATGGTGTTTGCTCCTTACGCCCCCGAGGGTAACCGGGGAGCGGCGGGGCTGCGTGTCGCGGGGCGCGGAAGTGATTGAGAAATCGAGGAAAATTTTTCGATTGGGGCGGTCACCGGCAGGCGCAGGTGAAGAAACGATATCAGAAAACGTGCGCTGGGGCAGCCAGCCAGGCGGCCGCGGGTGCGCGATAAGCGCCAACGGGAAGCGCCGCTGGGCAGCTAAGAGTTGCTCCAGCGCGCCTCGCTGATGGAGGAATCGGTGTGGCAGAAAATGATCCACGTGACCTGCCCCGTTTTTCTCTACCAATCGTAATTTGGAAATGCCCCATAAGATCGACCAAAGTTTCCCGGCATCGAGCAAGCGACTTATGTTAGGTAGCAATCGTCGCTCAAATCGAAGCCGTCCGTTCTCACTTGGACTTTGGTCGAGGCAGTCGAACCTCAGAATCAGAGCTTAAGGCGCAGTTCGACCCAGGCGCGGCGCGGTGCTCCGGGGGAAAAGAACGTGGCACTCTGCACGGGCACGCTACCGGCAAAAGGTCCGGTAGTGTAGGCCGGAAAAGGCGAGGCCTGGATGGCACCTTGACCGGTAAGTATCGTGTTGGATATCCACGCAGCGGTATAGTATTCGTGGTTGAACAGGTTATCGACCTGTACACCGAGCTGAAGGCGCTTGGTCAGATCGTAATGTGCTCGGAAGTTGGTGATTGCAAACCCCGGGTCGACCCCCGGGCCGAGATAATATACGCCATCGGCTGTGTAGGCATTATTCTCGTTGCCGCGCGCGTAGGAACTTGAATTGATCACTTCGTCCAGCATGATTACGAATTTGGAAGTAGCCTGAAAATCCAAATACGCCTTTCCGGTCTGTTTGGGTATCAAAGGAATGCGGTTCCCTGGCTGAACCGTGATGGTTCCAGGCAGTCCCGGATACCCCTGCAATGCAAAGGTATTGGTATTATTCGCTGAGCCATCCAGAGTTTCGGTGCTCCGATAGGTAGCTGATAGAAATGTCCAATCGAGGCCCCACGTGAACCGGCCGATGCGTCCATCCAGATCGGCATCGAACCCCTCGCGAAGCGTTTTGGCGAAGTTTTGAAAATAACCGGTGCCGATCAAAGGGGCCGCGACGAAAAGAATATCGTTATGATTTTCGGCCCGAAAGGCCCCGACATTCCAGCGCGCGTTACGAAGGAACGAAATTTGCGGCGTCCCGCGGAGGCCCACTTCCCATGTGTCAGTGACCACCTGCTGAAGTGGCGGGTCCGCGGAGAGCGCATTGGGCAAGCTGCAGGGCGCGCTCGGATCGGCGCAGCCGAGCTCAATCGCAGTCGGCGCGCGGCTGCCCTGGGAGTATCGGGCATAGGCGTTGATGGTGGAGAACGGACTCCAGGTAATTCCGATGGCCGGGTTGAATCGGTCAAAGACATAATCGCCAGTGAGCGAGTCGGGTGCGTTGCCCGCAAGCCGGTCCCAATTATTCACCGTAGACCGGTTGTAGCGGCCGGAGACTGTCACATTCACGGTTTTCGCAAGCGTGAGAGTGTCGGTGAAGTAAAGGCTCCAGTTGGGAGTGAGACCATGCAACTGGACGGCTGAATCGATGGGATTCACGCTGGCCGATCCGTCCTGCCATGCCGGAACGCTGACAACGAAGTGACTCGGATTGACGTACCCGTAATCCGTGGTTTGGTTGTAGCCGATGCTGCCCCAGTCGAAGGAGGTCCCCGCCGCGAACTGGTTGCGTCCGATCTTAGGAGTGGTAACCCAGGTGAGTTGCCCGGAAAATCCGTGCTCATTCTGAATTTCCTTCGAATAGATGTTCACGCCATCGCAGGTACCGTCGGGATTGCCTAACGTTAGGGCTTCCGCGATGCATGGCCACATGGGAAACGGTGTGTTGGCGATGTTGGCGCCGCTGGTTGGAAAACCTGTATAACCGGCCGCGCTGAGGACTGCCTGCTCCGCCGGAGAGGGCTGATAGATATCCGCGCCCGAGCCGATCACGTCTGTGTTGTAATTGGCGTCGATAGCTTCGGTGCGGATGTTGCGAAACCAGGCGTTGCCCGAAAAGTTCAGATTGTCGCTGAAGCTGTGCCGGGCTATGAAATTGAAGGCAAGACCCCGGTTGGCAGTGCTATCGGGAATGGAATAGACGCTGGAATAATCGGTTTGGAGCAGACGGTAATCCTGCAGCCCGTTCCCGATCATCGTATCGTAGGCATAGGAAGTGGTGAGGGCAAGATCCGTCTTACCATTGCGCCAACCGAAGCGCCCGAAACCCTGGCGGACATCGGAAGGCGAATCGAAGCGCCAACCCGACTCGTGGAATCCGAGCCCCATAAGGAACCAGTTGAACCCTGTGGCACCTCCGCCGCCCCATTCGCCTTCCACTTGCTTGCGCCCGCTACTGCCGTACAACAAGCTTCCGCTCAGGCCTGGATTGCTCACTCCGTCCTTGGTGGTAATCGAAAGCGCTCCTCCCAAAGTGTTCAGCCCGAAAAGAGGGTCCGATCCGGGCACAAGGGTGACGTCGGAGATCGCGTCTTTGGGAATCAGGTCCCAACTCACTACGTCGCCAAACGGCTGATTTTGGCGGACGCCGTCGACGTAAACCGAGATACCCTCGGGGGTGCCGAGCAACGGCGAAGCCGTGTATCCACGGAAATTCACATCGGGCTGAAAAGGGTTCCCTTGCATTTCGTTCAGATAAACCCCGTTCAAGCGCCGGTTCATGAAATCTCCCAACTCGAGAGCCCCGCTGTCCTGGATATCAGCCGCCGAGGCAGTCTGCACGGGTCCTGCGATCTGGTTGGGCGCAAGATCGGTTCCGGAAAGGGGTGTGGCACCGATGACCTCCACTTTGGCCTTCTGTGACGCCAAAGCCATTGTTACGGTTCTTCTGATGGGCGCCGCAGACTGTAAATTCAGCGATAAAGATTGCGTGGTAAATCCCTGGCCGGAGATTTCCAGGCGGTATCTTCCGAAAGGCAACGCGGAAAAGGTATAGACTCCCAGTGAATCCGTTTGAAAGTCGCGCTGCTCGCCTGTGGCGAGGTTCTCCAGCTTTCCTGAGGCCACCAGCGCACCGCCAGAGGGGTCTTTTACCTCCAAGCGGATTTGTCCTGTTGAAGATTGGGCTTGAAGCAAGACGGGGCACAACAGCGCCGCTATGGCGCACAAAGACGTAAACAACGAATGAGTAAACCTATTACGGTAAGTATGCACAGCTATATATTCTCGAGGTTGCGTTTCCGTTCAGATAATTTTTCCAGAATCTGCACGCTGCCGAGGCGCTACGAAAATCAGTCGGTTTTTTCGGTTTCCAGGGGCTTGTCGGTGTGAAAATACTTCCGATACGCAGCGATCCAATCCGACGAGATATCATGTTGGGCCATCGCCAAGTCCAGTTGCCCCGAGCATACCAATTCTCGTAAACGATCTTCCAGAGCATCTTTCACATGAGCGTTCCAGGCCGTGGCCGAATAGGACTGGGGCCAGAGATTCCGAATATCGTCCGCGCCGCCGAGCGCCGGGCTAATCAGATAATCCACTTCATAGGCTCGGGGCTCAGCTCCCGAAATTCCGTATTCTTCAAATACTTTGCGTTGCACCGAGGTTGGTACAGCCCGGTTTTTCGGCCATTGCGACTTGCAAACCTGGTTTCGGTTGACCATGGCGACAGCCCCCGGCGTCAGGCTGGGCTCGGGGGAAGAAATCTGCCGCGATGCAGGGGCAGGACGCGATAAATGATAGCCGGCCGCAAACATAGCTACGAATAACAGCGCCGCAGCCGCCTGCTTCCAATCGAAAAGCTGAAACCATCCGTTTCCTCGCGGTTGCGCAACAGCCATTTCCGCCAGTCGAGCCTTAAGCAGTGCCCGAGGTCCGGCGGCCGGCGGCACTAGCGGGTCCAGATGATCGCGGTGAAGACGGACAAAATCGACGATGGCCTGCTCTATCTCCTGCTTCCGGGCGCGGCAGGGCCAGCACTCGGACAAGTGGGCTGAAACTTGCGCCGCGCGCGCCGGCGGCAATTCTCCATCAGCCGCGAGGAGAAGTTCTTGATCGGTAAGATGTGAGTCTTGAATCCGCATAAGTCACCGTCCATCCGCGCGGGCAAAACGCGCCAGAGATCGTCCCAAGGAAAGCGACACGGCACCCAGGGACATATCCAGAACATGCGCAATCTCGCGATAGGTAAGGCCCTCCGCGCGAAGGCCGAGGCAGCGACGGTCCTGCTCGGGAAGAACTCGCCAGATATTGAGGAGCCGAACCCGCCGTTCATCCTTGGCCACCCGATCCTCTGGGTTGGGAGCGTCATCTACGAAGACATTCTCCGCCGCAATTCTGTCGTACTCTACCAGGGTTTGCCGGTTTCGCAGAGTCGCGTTGCGGTGCTTCAGGGCCAGATTGTGGCAAACCTGAAACACCCAGGCACGAAGGTTGGGGCGGGGCTTGCCGCGCCGCAAGTGTAGGAATAAGGCGAGAAACGTCTCTTGGATAATCTCCTCCCCATCGGAAGCAGATAAGCCGAGGCTAAGCAGATATCTCAATAACCTGTCTTGCAACTGATCGAACAGGTTGACTACCTCGTCTTCAAGAGAAGATGCCTTCGCAAAATCCCCGCACGAGCCGGGGTGAATCGCGGATACAATCCTCGCCGTCACATCTAATTATTCCTTGAGAAGAGGTTTTGTTCAGGGAATTTTGCTCGGCTGAAGCGTGAGCAGCTCTTCGCGGGGGAAATAGGGTGAACAAAATTGCCGTGGCAGGAATACACACATAGCCGAGATTGTGGAGGGGCCGGAACGGGGATGAGGATGTTTCGAATGGTGTCATCTATGGAAGCCTGGGCTGGGATGTGCTGTTTGCGGTAAATGCACGAACCGGAAAAACGAATGGAGACAATGTGGCCCAGGTGACATACATGTTGGATGGTAAGCAGTACATTGCGGTGCGGGCACGGTCATTTCCGAACGATTCCGCCCATAACCGCGCGGCATTGATTCCGGGCCGACGAAGAGGATGCAGATATGAAGAAACATAGTTGGATAGCCGTGGCGATACCGGTGTGCGTGTGGGTTGCTTTCGCCCAGCGACCCAGGCAGGTTGACGACGATGCGCTAAAGAACGCCGCCAAGGACGGCAACGAGTGGCTGACATATGGCCGCGACTATGCGGAAACGCACTATAGTCCCCTGAAACAAATCGACACCACTAACGTGAAGCGCCTGGGCCTCGCATGGTCTTGGGAAACGGAGTCGCCATCCGGCGGCCGCGTGGAAGGCACGCCCCTATTTTCCAATGGCATCCTCTACGGGAGCCTTGCCTGGGATGTTCTGTTCGCGGTGGATGCCCGTACGGGAAAGATGAAGTGGCGATGGGACCCGGAAATTCCGCGCCAGCACATCTCCCAGATCTGTTGTGGACCAGTGAACCGGGGAGTTGCGTTGTACAAGGGGAAGGTCTATGCGGGCTTGCTGGATGGCAGATTAGTCGCGCTGGATCAGGAGACGGGCAAACTCATATGGCAGGTGCAAACCCTCGAAGATCCCGGCGCAATCATCACCGGGGCGGTGCGTGTGGTCAAGGGGAAAGTGATCGTGGGGAATAGCGGCGCTGAACAGGCTGTCCGCGGCCACTTCTCCGCTTATGACGCGGAAACCGGGAAGATGGCGTGGCGGTTTTATACCGTTCCCGGCGATCCCTCAAAGCCGTTCGAACACCCGGAAATGGCAATGGCGGCCAAGACCTGGACCGGCGAATGGTGGAAGATGGGCGGCGGCGGAACTCCGTGGGATGCGATGGCGTATGACCCGGACGCCGATATCCTTTACGTCGGCACTGGCAACGGCGGCCCGTGGAGCCACGTCTATCGCAGCCCCGGAGGCGGGGATAATCTCTTTCTTGCTTCCGTAGTCGCCGTGAAGCCGGACACCGGAAAAATGGTCTGGTATTTCCAGGAGACGCCTGGCGACGATTGGGACTATACGTCTGTCCAGCCCATCATCCTGGCGGACATGACGATCAACGGGCGGCAGCGAAAGGTACTGATGCACGCTCCCAAGAACGGGTTCTTCTACGTGCTCGACCGGATCACGGGAGAATTCATTTCCGGCGAGAAATACGCCAAGCGAGTAACGTGGGCGAAGGGGCTCGACAGCAAAGGCCGGCCGATCGAGGCTAAGGGCAACCGAGCCAGCTTGGAGCAGGCAGTGATCATTTCGCCCGGCCCCGGTGGAGCCCATAACTGGCAGCCAATGTCTTACAGCCCCCTCACTGGGCTAGTCTACATTCCGGGTCAGGAAAGCAGCTACACCTATCGTCTGGCTCCCACCTTTTCTTACAATCGGGGATCTCGCAACCTTGGCATGCAAGGAGGCCTGGGACCGCGCCTGCCGAATGGACAAACGGCCGCCCCACCGCCGGAGCCGGCAACGGTTACCCCGGCCCGGGAACCCGAAGGTGCGGAGGATCAGCCCAAAGCCACTGGGGGATTTCTGGTCGCATGGGACCCCAAAACTCAAAAAGAACGCTGGCGGCTGATTGGCAACGGAGGCACCAACGGCGGTGGAGGAACTCTGGCGACCGCAGGCAACCTGGTGTTTCATGGTCCGATCGCTTATAACGCCGAAACGGGGGAGAAGCTCTGGGAAGTCGATTTGGGCGGCTCCAATGTGACGCCGGTCACTTACATGCTGGATGGTAAACAGTACGTAACGCTCTTTGCTCGCGCCTATCCCAACAACAGACTATTCACATTTGCGCTGGACGGTAAACAGCCGCTCCCGGAAATCCCGGCGGAGAACACTCCGAAGTAACAGCGGCTGCTAAGGGTAAATTTCGTGCGGAGACTGAGCCAAGTCAGATACGTGTTGGCCGCGACGTGTTTGGCTGCCATAGCGTGGATAGCCATGGCGCAACAGCCGGGACATGTGACCGACGTGTCATTGAAGAATGCCGCCAGGAACGGCGAGGTGGGAGCGACTCCGCTTATGGCGAACGGCGTCCTATACGGCAGCCTCGGCTGCAAGCCCGTGTGGCGCGTGAAGGTGACCGAAAAATAACGATACGATCCGTACATCCGCAGTGCGAGTGGTCAAGGGCAAGATTATAGTGGGATCGAGCGGCGCCGAACAGGCAGTGCGTGGCTTTTTCGCCGCCTATGATGCCGCCACCGGCAAGCAAGTGTGGCGCTTCTACACCGTTCCGGGCGGCCCTTCCAAGCCGTTCGAGCATCCCGAACTTAGAGAGGCCGCTAAGACATGGACAGGCGAGTGGTGAAAGATGGGCGGCGGCGGTGCCGTTTGGGACGCCATGGCGTACGATTCCGGTGCCGATATTCTTTATGTCGGCACCGGCAACGGCTGGCCTTGGAACGCGCACCTTCGCAGTCCTAAAGGGGGCGACAATCTGTTCCTCGCCTCGATCCTGGCGGTCAAGCCGGATAACGGGAAAATGGTCTGGTATTTCCAGGAAACGCCAGGCGACACCTGGGACTACACGTCGGTACAACCCATCATTCTGGGAATAACGCTTTCGCCCGGCGCAGGCGGGGCGCACAACTGGCATCCCATGTCATTCAATCCGGCTACGGGACTCGTCCACATTCCCGGACAGGAAGGCAGCTTTACGGACACACCCGATATGAACTTCCGCTACGTTCCCGGATACTGGAATACGGGGACCAATGTCGGACGGCGTCCTCCGGACAATCCGTTTGTCGCGCCGCCTAAACCGGAGGGCGGAATTCCCATGCCGGAAGGCGCGGAAAATGCGCCGGCGGCGCAGGGCGGATTTCTTGTCGCATGGGACCCGGTCGCACAAAAAGAACGCTGGCGAGTCCTCTATATACCGGCGGCGGGCGGGGGCGCGGCGGGCGAGGGAGCTCCGAAGCAGTAACACTGGGTAGCTAAAAAAGACTGAACAAAACGCGGCTGCCCGGAATCCATGCAATAGAGGACCAAACGAAGTGGCAGTTCGTCCCTGTTGGGCTTTGTGTTTACTAGCCTTTTTCGCGCTCCCCCTGCCAGTGCATGCCTGCAAATGTGACGCAACGTTTTCCGCATGCAAGGAAATCGGCGCGAGCGACCTCGTGTTCATTGGGACGGTGGAATCGATTGACCCGATTTTTTTGAGCCGTTGGAATCTTACCAGCAAATCGTCCGTACGGTCTCTGAACGATGCCTATACTGACGCGCAGCAGCACCCGTCAGCGGCCGCCCTAAACCATTTGAAGGACCAATATCTGAAAGTCTTCCCCGGATTGGCTGCAGATGATAAGCGTAAGCTGGCGGCCGCGAATACGACTCAGGCTGTGGGTTCTTTGTTTTATTCGACGATGGATCAGGGTATGCGGGTGCATTTGAAAGTCAATACTCTCTTCAAACACGAAGACGACGATGACGATACGCCGCAAAAGGCAACAAAGGACGACGACTCGACCAAGGCTACGAAGGGCAAGAATCCGAAGACTAAAGATGATGACGACGATGATCGGACGAAGCAGAAGGACAACCAAGCGGCGAAAGACAGTTCGGTGAAAACTGCTAAACCAGACGACGATAAAGACGATAAAAAGGCGAACGAGGATTCTTTTGAAATCTGGACGGCGTTCGGCGATTGTGGCATCGACTTTCAAGCCGGCGAGACATACCTCGTGTATGCCAATAGGGAGGAAGGAACGGATTATTTCTTTACCAGCAGTTGCACGCGAACCCGCAGGCTGTCCGACTCCGGCGCGGACCTGAGCTATCTCTTTTTCTACAAAAACCACCCGGAGGAATCGGCGAGGCTCGAAGGATTCGTCACCACCTACGAAAAATACAAGCTGGATTTCGACTCGTTGCACAACCCGGAGGCCATCAAATCACCTGTGCCGGGCATAGTCGTCGAACTAAAATCTGACCACCTGACGCGCTACGCGGAATCGGATCGCGACGGCAGGTTCGTTTTCGATGGTCTTCGCAAAGGAAGTTACAACGTAGCGGCGTTCGCCAAAGGCTACCCTCAGGACACCCAACTGCTGGCGGGTCCGAAACCGCTTCAAATCGAGGAAAAAGGCTGTGCCACCCAGGTGCTTCTAGTGCCAAAAAAGGACGGCAATTAGAGCCGGGAATGAACTCGTAGCGTTCGCTGGTTTCTTCGGCGATCAGCCGCAGATCCTTGCCGCAACAATTGCGGTGTTTCTCCGATTCCGCCAGATCATCCACCCGCTCCCGGACCAGATGCC
>Ga0070737_10000596_pt1 | contig 70857 bp, 55 predicted proteins | sample Coa_R1_10_FD_66438 | JGI IMG/M metagenome (GOLD analysis project Ga0070737, IMG submission 66438) | Surface soil microbial communities from Centralia Pennsylvania, which are recovering from an underground coalmine fire - Coalmine... | ecosystem: Environmental > Terrestrial > Soil > Unclassified...
CTGAAGGTGCCGACGGCGATGTTTCCCGCCGATTCAACCCGCCATAGCGGGTTCCTCAGTCCGCGAATGGGCGAGTCGGGTCTGCGCGGCTTTCAGTACCTACAGCCCTATTACCTTGCCATCAACAAGAGTTCAGACGCGACGGTGGCGCTCGACGTCGAAACTTCGCAACGTGTCGGTCTGATGTCCGAGTATCGGCTGACCAACGGCCCTGACGATTTCTTCTGGGCCGATGGCGGGTTCTACAATGAAAATTTGCGGAGCGCCGCCAACCGCCAATCGGATATCGTCGATAGTCAGGTCGCCTCGCCGTTTATTCCGCTGGACCGTTACGATCTCATCGCGATGGCGCGCCAGCATCTCACTGACGACCTGACGGTGTACGGCGATGCGTTGAGCGTCAGCGATCCATTCCTGCTCCGCGAGCTGAACCTTTGGACGCTGTCACGCGGCTTCGATACACCGTTCAACTCGCTGCGCAACGCGCAGTCGGATTTCGGCGCGATTGAGGATTATGGCAGCGGCTACGCGCAATTTAGCGGCGTCGTGAATCAGGATCTTATTCAGCCGCAGCGCTTCGCGTTGCAGACCCTGCCTTCGTTGTCCTTTGCCGGAATGATGCCGCTTGCGAACGGACTTGCGTACGCGGCTTACAATGTTCAGGCGGTCAACTATTGGCGTCAGACGGGGTTGAGCGGACAACGCCTAGATATCAATCCGCATCTGACGGTGCCCTGGAACCTTGGTCAGTATCTTTGGGGCTACGGCACGATTGGGATGGACGAGACGCTGTACGAATCATCCGGCGACAACATCACCGTCATTCCGGTCGGCCAGCAGTTTGCAGGTCACCAACTCCAGTACAATAACGCCTTGGTGCAGGGCCTTCCCGGCCCGAACGGATTTAATCATCGCGAGCTGCCGTATGCGCAGTTCAGCGCAGGCACCGAACTTGAGCGGGTCTACAATTTGAACTGGGAATCGGTTGAAAAGATCAAGAATACTATCGATCCGTTCTTCACTTACACGTACGTTCCAAATGTCAACCAGAACAATCTGCCGCTCTTCGATCAGGTTGATCGTTACAACGCGCGCAGCCTGCTCACCTATGGCATTACCACCAGCCTGATCGCCAAGATCCCGGGTGCGGCATCGCTGCCGACCGCACCGGCCGAGCAGCCCGGCTCACCTATAACCCTTTCCGACGGCTTCTTCGGTCAGCGCGCGGCGCAAACCATTCGCGGCGGCGACCAGATCGATGAAGTGGCGCGTCTCACGATTCAACAGGACTACGACACTGATCATGCGGTCGATCCGATTTCGGGCTCTGGGATGTCGGACGTGCAAGCGACGCTCGCTCTGCTGCCGACCAAGATTGCCTCGTTCGGCTCGACCGTAGATTACGATCCGCGCACGCGTCAGCAGATCAATTTCGCGAGCGTGTTCTTCGACTTTCAACCGCCGTGGACCAGGAACACGCCGAACCTTTACATGGGCCGCGCGCTCAGCGGCTCGTTCCTGCAGTTGTCCTATAACTACATCGGGCCGCACGCCACCGTCTTCACACCGACTGAACCGAACGGCAGCGAATTGGTCATGCTGCGCATGTATTACGATCTGTTCGATCGGCTGGGCGTCTACTTCGCGCCTCAGTACGATTTGAGCGCATCGCGGTTGCTTACAGCCGAGTACGGCATCCGCCTCAAGTCGCCCTGCGATTGCTGGTCGGTCGACTTCGGCATCATGGACACAGTCAACCCGAACGAACTGGCCTACCAGTTCCAGGTCACGCTCGGCGGACTGGGCTCGGTCGGTCAGATGCCTTTCGGCCGCAATCCGTTCCAGATCCTGGGCGTGAACCGCCAGCCGGGCTTCTTCCCGGGTTATTAGAAACGCGCCGCACCCCGGCGCCGTGGCCGAAGTGTGTCGATGTATGGCGCGTGGTTTCCGACGTGCGGTAGTATAGCTACATGTCCGAAATTAGTTTCGAAACCGAGCCGAGCCGCTACCGGCATCTGCGGCTTGAAGCCGACGCCGATCGCGCGCGGATCATCCTCAAGGTCGACGAGAACGGCGGCCTGCGCCCGGACTATCTGCTGAAATTGAACTCTTACGATCTCGGGGTCGATATCGAGATCGCGGATGCCGTCAATCGACTCCGCTTCGAGCATCCGGGCGTCTCGGTGGTGACGCTGACCAGCGGACTGAGCGATGTGTTCTGCGCGGGTGCAAACATTTTCATGCTGGCCGGCTCCGATCACAGCTTCAAGGTCAACTTCTGTAAGTACACCAACGAGACGCGGCTGGCGATGGAAGAGGCGAGCGCGCTCTCAGGCCAGCGCTATGTCGCCGCGCTCAATGGCGTTTGCAGCGGCGGCGGTTATGAACTGGCGCTGGCATGCGACGAGATTTGGCTGGTCGACGATCGCCGCTCGGCCGTCAGTCTGCCGGAGATTCCCTATCTCGGCGTACTGCCCGGCACGGGCGGGCTGACGCGCTTGGTCGACAAACGCAAGGTGCGCCGCGACATCGCCGATGTTTTCGTGACGCTGGCCGAGGGAGTGCGCGGCGAACGCGCCCTTGCGTGGGATCTCGTCGACGCGCTCATTCCGCGCTCGCGCTTCGCCGAGGCCGTCGAGCAGCGCGTTGACAAATTGGTCGCGGCGCGCGATTCCGGCCGCGCTGCGCGCCGCGGAATTGTGCTCGACCTACTGAATCCGGCGGCTCGTGAAAATGAGATTCGTTATCGCCATCTGACGCTGACGCTCGATCGCGCACGTCGCCTCGCCGAATTGCGCATCGATGGTCCGGCGGCTGTGGAGCCGATTCCTGCCGATGCGGCGCAGCTCGGCGCTGACTGGTATCCGCTGCGGCTTTTTCGCGAGCTCGATGATGCGCTGCTCCGGTTGCGTTTCAACCATCCCGAGATCGGCCTGGTCGCGGTCAGGTCGACCGGAAGTCTCGATCGGGTGCTCGCGCTCGACCATCAACTGCATGCGCATCGCGACGACTACTTCGTGAAGGAAGTCCTGCTGCTGATGCGCCGCGCGCTCAAGCGGATGGACCTCACGGCGAAGAGCTTCTTCGCCTTGATAGATGACGAATCCTGCTTCGGCGGCTTTCTGCTCGAAACCGCCCTCGCCGCCGATCGCATCTACATGAAATCGAGCGGCAAGACCGCAATTGCGACCAGCGTCTTGAACGGCGGCGCACTGCCGATGCCGAACGGTCTGAGTCGTCTCGCGACGCGTTTCCTCGCCCGCCCGGAGCATGCGGCGCGGCTGGCATCGGAAGCATCGCGGTTCGACGCGGAGCGGGCGATGGCGGCGGGGCTGGTGACGGCCGCACCCGACGAGCTCGATTGGGACGACGAGATTCGTCTCGCGATCGATGAACGGCTGTCGCTGTCGCCGGATGCGCTGACCGGGATGGAGGCGAGCTTGCGCTTCGCCGGGCCCGAGACCATGGAGACCAAGATTTTCGGACGCCTCTCTAGCTGGCAGAACTGGATTTTCCAGCGGCCGAACGCGGTCGGGCCGCGCGGCGCGCTCAAACTTTACGGAAGGCCCGAAAGTCCGCAATTCGACTGGCATCGCACATGAGCAACGAAATTCCAAACAACGTCAATCTCGAATCGGATCAACAACTGCGCCGCGCGCTCGCCGGGTGGCATCCGCATTACCTCGAGTGGTGGCGCGAGGTCGGTCCCGAGGGCTTCGATGCCTCGCGGGTTTATCTCCGCACTGCGATCAGCGTCTCAGCGGAAGGCTGGGCCAACTACGGCTACGTGCGGATGCAGGACTATCGCTGGGGGATCTTCCTCGCTCCCGAGGTGATGGATCGCAGGATCGGCTTCGGCGATCATTACGGCGAACCGGTGTGGCAACAGGTCCCGGGCGATCACCGCAAGGAACTCCGCAGGATCATCGTTACGCAGGCTGATACGGAACCGGCATCGGTCGAGCAGAATCGATTGCTGGGCAAGACTGCGCCATCGCTTTATGACCTGCGCAACATCTTCCAGTTGAATTGCGAAGAAGGACGCCATCTGTGGGCGATGGTCTATCTGCTGCACAGATATTTCGGACGCGACGGCCGCGAAGAAGCCGACGAGCTGCTGTATCGCCGCAGCGGCAATCCCGATCATCCGCGCATCCTGAACGCGTTCAACGCGCCGGTGCGCGACTGGCTCGATTATTTCTGCTTCAGCATGTTCTCCGATCGCGACGGCAAATATCAGCTCGCAGCGCTGGCCGAGAGCGCCTTTGATCCGCTCTCCCGCACGACGCGCTTCATGCTGACGGAAGAGGCGTTCCATATGTTCGTCGGCGAGAGCGGCATCCAGCGCATCGCGGCGCGCACGGCCGACGTAATGCTGCAGAAGGACCGCGACGATCTGTTCGAGCTCGGCGTCATCCCGCTCGGAGTACTGCAGAAATATATCAACTATTGGTACACCGAAGCGCTTGACCTGTTCGGCGGCGAGGATTCGAGCAATGCGGCGACCTATTTCGCGGCCGGGCTGAAGGGCCGCTTCCAGGAAGACGACTATCCCGAGCATCTGGCGCTCGATCAGACTTACGAGTTGCGCAAGCCCGACGGATCGATCGAGAAAATCCCGATGCGCCGCGCGATGAACGCGGTGCTGCGCGACGCCTACGTCGAAGATTGCCATCGTGGACTGCGGCGCTGGAACCGCGAGCTGGAGCATCGGAAGATCGACGCGCGGCTCTACCTTCCGGCGGTCTGCTTCAATCGCAAGGTCGGCGCGTTCGCCGGCCTGCCCTGCGATCCATGGGGCAAAATTCTCCGGCGCGAGGAGTTCGAACGTCGCCGTTCCGAATGGCTTCCGACCGAAGAGGATCGCGCCCGGGTCGCCGCGGTGATGAAGCCGGTCTACGAGCCGGGCAGGATCGCGAACTGGATCGCGCCGCCGGCCAAGGGCATCGGCGGCAAGCCTGGCCTCGAGTTCGAATACGTCCAGTTCAACTGACGATTCGCATTCATGGCGAGTGAGAGGCGAAGGGCGAAGGCGCTCGAGGTCCGCCGGATCACAGGACGGCGGCTGACGGCGCGCGAGCGATGGATTGCCGTGCTGCGCAAATTTACGCGCGGCCTCGAGGAGCCGGGCAGCAAACGCTACTGGGCGCCGGAGTTCGAGACCGCATCGCGCAGCCGAATCCGGGAAATCCAGGAGGAGAAGCTCGCCGCGATGCTTCCCTACCTCTACGAGCAAAGCCCGTTCTATCGCGCCAAGTTCCGCGCCGCCGGGCTTACCCCCGGTGACATCCGCTCGCTCGATGACCTGGTGAAATTTCCGATCACGACCAAACAGGAAATGACCGCGGACGTGCAGACGCATCGGCCGTGGGGCACTTACACGCCTATCGACGATCGAGTCTGGCGCGACTCGGGATGGATGGTTTTCTCGACCTCGGGCACCACCGCGACCCCACGCCCGTTCCGCTACACGCAGCTCGATCGCGAACTTTGGGCGATTACCAGCGCGCGTTCGATGTACGCGATGGGCATCCGCGCCGGCGACCTGGGACTCACCTGCACGACCTATAATCCGCACGTCTTTTTCTGGTCGGTGCATTACGGTTGGAACCTGATGCGGGTCGGGATCGTGCCGGGCGGTGTGCCGACTGAGCGCCGCGTCGTGATGATCGATCTCTACCGGCCGACGGTAATCGCCGCCACGCCTTCGTATGCGCTCCATCTGGCGAACGCGATGCGTGAGGCGGGGTACGATCCGGCGCGCAGCTCAATCAAACGGCTGGTATGTGCCGGCGAACCCGCCTCAGGGATCGCGGCGACGCGCCGGCGCATCGAGCAAACCTGGAACGCCGCATTCCACGACGTCTATGGATGCACCGAGGCGGTGCCGGCCGGATGGGCGTTTACATGCGAGGACGCGCTGAAGGAAGAACCGGTCTCAACCCACGTGCCCGAGGATTTGCAAATCTGGGAGACCGTTGACCCTCGAACGTTTGAGCCGGTTCCGAGAGGAGCGCGGGGACTCACCGTCGTGACGAACCTGAATTCGGAGGGCTCGCCGCAACTGCGCTTTCTGATCGGCGATTTCACGGTGCTCGATTACGATCGATGCGCCTGCGGGCGGACACTCGCGCGGGCGCGCGGCGGCTTCGTCGGCCGCGCCGACGATATGCTCAACGTGCGCGGGCTGACGCTCTTTCCGTCCGCCATCGAGGAAATCGTGCGCGGCTTCGATGTTTTGGCGGATGAGTTTCAGATCGTCCTCGAGACCGAAGGCGTGATGGACATGCTGACGATCGTCGCCGAAACGCGCGAGCAGATTAGCGGCATCGAGGCGGACGAGCTCCGCGCGCGTCTCATCGGGGAAATCTCGCGCCGCTGCGAGCTTCGCCCGCGGGTCGAGCTGGTGCCCGCCGGTACGCTGCCGAAGACCGAATTCAAGGCCAAACGCGTTCTCGATCGACGCAAGATCCTGTAGACCTCGCTGGAGCGGGAGACTCGCGCGCCGAGCGATCAATCGCGGGTTGCGATTAGAGTGACTCGACGGCTGTCGCGATAGTCAAGTAATCTCTGCCAATCTGCGATGCGGGCGTTGTGCCAGTCGTAAAAGGTAAATTGCCAGCCGAAAACTGCTTAGTATCAGCTCGAGTGCGACGCGGGTCGGTGTTCCAACCAATCATTATGCGATCACCACGGTCAAGGGCCCGGATCGCTGGGTGACTGGAACGGCTCCGCTTGCGGCTTTGTCCGGTTAGACCGCCGAGGTGCGGCTGGCAACGCGTGAGGCGACCGCGAACGCGACAATCGCAAAACCAATCGACACTGGGATGCTGAGTGAGAAGGGTGGCAGAGCGCCGATTGCCGCCGCCGGATAGGCGAGATAAAGACCCTTGCGCAACGCCGCCATCTGGTAGGTCAAAGGATTAATCCGCATGACCCAGGCGAGCCATGACGGCGCGCCGTTGGCCGGAAAAAATGCGCCGGATAGAAACCAGATCGGAACGAGGATCGAGTTCATGATCAAATGGAAGCCGCGCGTCGACTCGATCCGCCAGGCGATCGTCAGGCCGATACTGGTGAGGGCGAACGCGATCAGCGCCATCATCATTGCCGTCGTTACGATCGCCGACAGGCTCAGCGCGATACCGGCCAGCGGCGCGAGCGCGAGAAAGATTAGCCCCTGTGCCAGTGCCAGCGTTGTGCCACCGAGCGCCTGTCCGAGGATCACGGTCGCGCGCGAAATCGGCGCGACCAGCACCCCTTGCAGGAAGCCGGCCTGCCGATCCTCAACCGTCTGGATAGTCGCGAAAATCGCGGTGAACAGCAGCACCAACATGATCACGCCCGGATAGAAGTACTGCACGTAGTCGATTCCTGCAGGCATCCCGCTCGGCTTGAATGACGCCCGAAAACCCCATCCGATCAGAACCCAAAAGATCAACGGCTGGACGAGCGAGCCAATGATCACGCTGCGCTGACGGCGAAAGCGCGTGATCTCGCGCCACCACAGAGTTGCCGCCTGAACCGGGACGATGCTCATGACGCCGAATCGGGCGCGCCGGCAAAGAAGCGATCGCCGGTCAAATGAATGAACACATCTTCGAGCGTTGGCTTTCCGAACGTAACTGAATCGATTTCGCCGCCGAGCGCATCGACCATTTCCGCCACCAATGCGTGACCGCGCGGATGTTCAACCCGCACCGTCCCGTCGACTATCGTGCCGCTTACGCTGAATCGTTCGGCAAGTTTGCGGCTGAAAGTCTCGGGTGCTGCGGCCCGAATCACGATGACATCGCCGCCGACCCGGGCCTTCAGCTCGCCCGGCGCGCCGATCGCGACCATCCGGCCCCGATGCAGGATCGCTATCCGATCGCATTGCCCGGCTTCTTCCATGTCATGCGTCGTGAGCACGATCGTGACCCGATTCGCGGCACGAAGTTCCGCCAAAGCGGAATGAAATTCGCGACGCGCTGCCGGATCGAGACCCGTGCTGGGCTCGTCGAGAATCAACAGCTCAGGTTCGTGGAGCATTGCCTTCGCGAGTTCGACGCGGCGCTTGAGCCCGCCGGATAGCGTTTCAACCACGTCGTTCGCGCGATCGGTGAGGCTGAGCCGCTCCAGCATCAGGCGGCTCCGCTCGTGCAATCGCGTGCCGGTGATCCCGAACAGCCGCCCGTGATGCGCGAGGTTCTCGGCGACCGTGAGCTTCTGATCGAGGCTCGGATGCTGAAACACAACCCCGAGGCGGCGGCGTACCGCCATCGTGTTGCCCGCCAAATCGTGGCCGAAGACGCGGGCCGTTCCGGAAGCGGATGCCGCGAGCGTCGACAGAATACGAAACAGAGTGGTCTTGCCGCCGCCATTGGGGCCCAAAAAGCCGAAAATTTCTCCTGCTTTGACGGCAAAAGTCACATCGTCAAGAGCGCGCCGCTCGCTGTACGAGAAGCTCAGATGCTCGACTTCGAGCGCCAACGGTGGCGCAGCGGCGTCACCGCGCGAACCAACGCGGTCGCTAACAACTTCTTGGATGTCCATGGTGCGGCGGCCTACAGAGAATCGATTATCCGCCGCCGTAAATGATGCTTCAACGCGCCAAATAACCACCGTCAACCGGCAGCGCCGCACCGGTGATGAACGAGGCATCATCCGACGCGAGAAACGCAATCGCGGCGGCGATCTCCGACGGCTCGGCCACGCGGCCCATTGGATGCGACGGGCCGATCGCCTTCCAAATCGAATCATCGATGTGATCCTGACCCTTCAGAATCGAGCCGAGGATCAGGTTCGTCTTGACCCCGCCGGGACAGACGCAATTCACGCGGATCCCATCGGCAGCGTAGCGCGTCGCGAGCGAGGTCGTGAGCTGCAGCACACCGGCCTTGGTGACGTTGTAAAGGAAAGTACTTTTTCCATCCATCTCCTGACCGACAAAGGACGAGATTGAGGCGAGATTCACGATCGCCCCGGAGCGTTGCTTCAGCATGATCGGAATGATCGCGCGCGACACCAGAAACATACTGGTGAGGTTCACAGCGATGAGCCGGTTCCAGTCCTCGAGCGAAGTTTCGGTGATATCCCCGACGTGATGGATGCCGGCATCGTTGACCAAAATGTCGACGCGGCCGAACTGGCTGGTAGCGGTCGCGGCGATAGAGGCGGCGGTCTCCTCGCGCGAAACATCGCCCGCGACGGTCGCCACCTTCGTGCGATGCGCGGAGCCGGCTTGGCGTGCGATCTCGTCGAGCGTCTTTTGATTCAAATCGTTGAGGACGAGATTTGCGCCCTCCTGCGCAAGTCGTAGCGCGGTAGCCCGTCCGATACCGCTGCCGGCGCCGGTTACGATTGCGATTTTGCCGTCGAGCCTCATCTTGATGCCTCCTTATTGCGGGTGCGGATGGTTACCGCAGGATCCTCGGTACGCAGAGATGGCGCTTGATCCAAGTCCAATCCCATGCTCATCAAGCCGATCGCGCCAGAGCAAGCATCCGAAGCGGGCGGCATGATCGGGCCGGTCATCGCGTCGCGGATCATACGCTCCAGCTCGCGCGCGCGCATCAGCGAGTTCACGCCGCACGCGATCGTGACGTTATTGATGATCCGTTGCAGCGCGTTGCCGACAGCGAGCTTGGCGCGCAGAAACCAATCGAATGCCGCCATCGTCGGGCCGTGTGCGTCATGCTCCCACGCGGCGCGGTAGACCATGTAGCGCGCGGCTTCGATCTCAGTGACCATGTCGCCGACGCGACGCGCGACGTCGGGATGATAGCCCATCACCTGCGTATGCCCGCGCGCCATCCGATGACTCAGAAACTCTTGCGCCCACTTGACGATTCCGAGTCCGACGCCGAGATAGCAGGCTGCGAAGCCGCCGAACGCCCACGTCGATTCCTCGACAATAAAGCCGCGCGTAAAATCCGAGATCTCGTACAAGACCAGATCGTCGGGTACGAAGGCGCCATCGAAATCGGCCTGGTTGCTGCGCGTTGCGCGCATCCCAAGCGTGTCCCAGATATCGGTGAAGGTGATCTCCTTTTGTTTCGCATCCACCAGCAGCGCGATCAGTTGCGTGGGATTCGGATGATTCTGCGGATGCGCGAACAGGTAGCAGTAGTCCGACGACTCGACCATCGAACAGAACGTCTTGCGACCGTGGATACGGTAGCCGCCGGGCACGCGGCGCGCCTCGATCGAGAAGACGTACGAACTCGGCAGCAGACTGGATGTGCCGGGTTCGGTCGCGGACGTGCACATCAGCTTGCCATCCTTGATCGCGAGGTCGGCAACGCGCTGACGAACGGCGAGCGGAATGCGCTGCCGATCCGAGATTCCGCCGGTCGCGTTCATATGCATGTTGAAGGCGAGCGCCGTCGCGCCGCATCCCTGCGCAAGTTCTTCGGCCACCGCGACCCATCCGATTGCGCCGACGCCGAGCCCGCCGAGTTCCTTTGGAACCGCGATGCCGAACATCCCGGCGTCACGCAGCGCGGCATAGTTCTCGACTGGTGCGCTGCGTTCGCGGTCGTGGGTCGCGGCGCGCGTGGCGAAATCCCTGGCGAGCTCGCGCGCCGCGTCTTTAAGACGCTTTTGCTCAGGGCTGAGATCGAAATCCATCGTTGGGCTTCCCTGTTCTGACCGCGGTCTGCGGCTGCTTGTCTTTTCGCACAGGTACGTTCGTTGGAAAAGTCTTCGACCTTGTCATTTGCAGGAAAATTCGCGAATGACGAGCCATGGTGTTATTTCGACCCGACGATCATCACGTTGCGGACGCCGAGATGGCTCCAAAGGACTGGGATGCACAGTGCCGACATCGTCGACTCCATCGCAATCTTGAAGCGCGTATCGACCATCGGACGTCCCCGCAGCATCGGAGATTGAAATGACCTGAATCCCGCCGCGCGCATCCGCACCCGCAGATCGCGATGCGACATCATGCAGAGATGAAACGGGCGATCCTTGTGATGGCCGAGGCGGTTCGGACACCAGACCAAGTAACGGCCGCCGGGACGCAGGACACGTACGACCTCGCGCAGATGACGATCGACATCATCGGGATGCAGATGCTCGATCATTGAGGTGCTGACGGCGAAATCGAAGGTCGCATCCGGAAGCTCCAGCCGCACGGCGTTCATCCTGCGGAACTCGATGCGCCGGGCGACCTCCGGATCGCGCGCTGCCCGCAATTGCGCCAGTTGAAGCTCGCGCGTTGAAAGATCGATCGCGATCACGCGTGGCGCGCGCCGGGCGAGCGCGCACGTGAGATCGCCGGTGCCGCAGCCGATTTCGAGCACATCGCGGGCCGCTGCGCCCATCACGTGCCGGTAGAGTTTCAGCCGACGCCGCCGGCGCGCATTCCATTCCGGAATCGCGGATGAATCTGCCGGCGCGCCGGGCGGGGTGCGATCGTACGCCTGCTCGTATAGGCGCTCCCGTTCGAGTGCGTCGGCGTCGCGAAGCTCTGCATATGGATTTCGGTCCAAGGATTGGTTTCCTAAAGGCTTCATTTGGTTATGGCATGCGATCGAGAGAAGGTGAAGCCAACGCTCGGATACCGCGGCCATCGAGGTGAAAAATGCGACTTTAATTTGTGTTATTTGGTCGAGAGGTCTTTCAGTTTCATCGATTGATGTTTTTCTTCATTTAGTTTGACTGCATTCATGCAAATTGTCACAATCGCGGCGTGTCGGAGGGGCAAACTTCGGGGGGAGCCGGAGGCTCCAAGGAGGTATAAATAGCGATGCGTCTGATGGGGAGATCTTCTTTTGCGATCGCGCTCGGATTTGTGGGTACGCTCGCGCTCGCGACCACCGGTATGGCCGATGGGCATCATCACAGCACTCACAAAGCCCACGGCAGCGTCAATCACTGGGATGGCGACGGAGGCGGCGGTAGCTTCGGTCTCGGTGATTTGAACGGGACCTATGTCAACAGTTTCCAGGGCAACATCGGCAACGGCGTCTGGGTGGTAGGCAATGGCCTGCTGGTCGCAGATGGCCAGGGTAATATCACCGGCTCATCCGAATTGTTGAATGACTCGGCTGGCGACTTTTGCCCGGGTACGATCAGCGGCACCTATACCGTCAATGGCGATGGCACCGGTGGTCTGAACGTAACGTTCACGCCCGCGGCGACAGGCACAGTGGGCACCTGCTCTACTGTGAACGAGACGGCCGCGATCGTGATCGTTTCCGAAGATCACGTAAGCGTCGTCCAGACGAATACCGGTATGGCGGTACTCGGAAACCTGGTGCGCCAGCACCAGCCTGAGGGCGGCGATGGTGGCGGCGATTAGTCGCAACTGAGCGGTAATTTGCGAACGCAAAAGCGGGCGGCTCAGGCCGCCCGTTTTTTTTTAATCAAGGCCCGACCTAATTGCCGCTGTCGCCGGACGAGTCTGAATCGGAATCATTGCCGGAATCGTTTCCCGAATCGGACGACTGATCGTCGCCCGAATCCGACTGGTCGTCCCCCGACTGCATCGATTGATCCGACTGATCCGACTGGTCGGATTGATCGTTGGCGTCGCCGCTGTCGTCCGACGAATCGGATGCCGAGCCGTTGTCATTGCCTGAATCGTCCTGCGCCAACGTCAGCGGCGTCTGTGCAGCCGGCGCGCCCGCCTTGAAAATTGACTGCCGGACCGCATTTCCGGACATCAGCAGGAACGCGGCGACAATCGCAGAGGCTGCGTTGAATCGTTTTGGGCTCATCTTGCTGCTGCTCTTAAGAGCTCCTTGGGGATGAATGAGCATACTGCAAACGCTCGAATCGTCGCTATAGGGCGTCGTCGCGAGTGGCTCGCGTGGAGCGAGCGGCATCAGGCACGATAGAATGCGACCGGCCCGGCGCATCATCTGACGATCCGCACGGCGGAAGGTAAATCGATGGATTCGAAGGGAATCGTCGCGCTGTTCGACGTCGACAACACGCTGCTCGATAACGACCGGGTGGTCGCCGATCTGATGCGCCATCTTGAGCGCGAAGTCGGGCACGAGCGCCAGCAACGTTACTGGACGCTGTTCGAGCAACTACGCACCGAGCTTGGCTATGCCGACTACCTGGGCGCGCTGCAACGCTATCGCCTGGAGAATCCGCGCGACCCCCATCTGCTTACCGTCTCGTCCTTCCTGGTCAACTATCCGTTTGCGAATCGGCTTTTTCCTGAGTCGCTCGATGTCGTCGACAGCGTCCGTCAATGGGCGACCACGGTGATCTTTTCCGACGGCGACGTCGTCTTCCAGCCGCATAAAGTTGAGCGTTCCGGCCTTGCCGAGGAATTCGAAGGCCGCGTTCTGATCTATGTTCATAAGGAAGCCGAGCTTGACGATGTCCAGCATCGCTATCCCGCCGAACATTATGTGTTGATCGATGACAAGCTGCGGATTCTGAATGCGGTCAAGCATGCCTGGGGAGCGCGCGTTACGACGATTTTTCCACGCCAGGGTCATTATGCGAACGACCTCGCGGCGATCGCCAAACTTTCGCCTGCCGATATCAGCATCCGTCGCATCGGCGACCTGCTCCAATACGATCGCGACGCGATTCTGGCCGCGGCTCGCGCCGGCTAATCCGAGCCGCCCGCCGGCCCTGATTCGGATTCTTGCGTTGCGCCTGGAACTGCCGGAATATTGCGCATCGAACTGCAAGGGACTGAATCAGCAAAGATGAAATATGTCGGGACGCCGATGCCGGCGCTGAAGAGCCGCAGACTGGTTGCCGGGCGCGGGACTTACGTCAGCGATCTGCAGGTGGACGGGATGCTTCACGTTGCAATCCTGCGGAGTCCCTATGCGCACGCGCGCATCCGCAAAATCGATATCGGAGAAGCGGCAGCGGCCCCCGGCGTGGTGGCGATCGTCACCGGCGACGAGATCAAAAAGAACACAAATCCGATCGCGATGCCGCTTGATCCGGCGGCGGTTGGTTTGAAATCGACGAAGCCGTATGCGCTGGCGACGGATCGCGTGCGATACGTGGGCGAAGCGATCGCTGCGGTCGTCGCCGACAACAAGTACAACGCGCGCCGCGCCGCCGACCTGATCGAGGTCGATTACGAGGAACTGCCAGTCGTCGTCGATTGCGAAGCGGCGTTGGCGCCCGGAAGCCCGCTGGTCGAGCCTGAATGGGGCACCAACGCGATGGCGAGCCAGGAGTTCCGCGCGGGGGACGTAGAGCGGGCGTTTGCCGACGCCGACGGCGTCGTAAGCGGCATCGTTAAAACGCAGCGCTACACCGGCACGCCGATCGAGCCGCGCGGCTACCTCGCCGCATACGATTCGTTCCGCGAGCTGCTCACGGTCTGGGTCTCGACGCAGCAGCCGCACGTCCTCAAATCGATAATCGCCGACACGCTCGGAGTCGGAGAGGCGAACGTCCGGGTCATCCAGACCGACGTCGGTGGCGCTTTCGGCCTCAAGACTCCCACCTCGCAGGAGGACGTGCTGATTCCATACCTCGCGCGCAAGCTCGGCCGTCCCGTGAAATGGATTGAGGAGCGCGCCGAGGGCCTGCTCGCGGGGGGCCATGCGCGCGAGAATCGGATGCGGTTCGAGGCGGCCTGGCGCAAGGACGGATCAGTCACCGGATTGCGCGTCACGATCACCTCCGACCTCGGCGCGCCCGCAGGGATGCAGGGTTGGGGAATGGCGATGGTTACTGCGGCGTGCATCCCGACCATGTTCAAAATCCCGAACTGCCACATCCGGGTGAATGCAGTCGTAACGAATAAGTGCCCGTGGACTCCGTATCGCGGCTTCGGGAAGGAGGCTTCATCGCTGCTGATGGACCGCGTGATGGATCGCGTGGCCGCGGCCACCGGCCTCGATCGCGCCGCGGTGCGCTTTAAGAACTTCATTCAGCCGGAAGAATTTCCCTTTCATCAGGTAAGCGGCGTCATTCTCGACAGCGGCAATTATCCGGGCGCGCTGCGCAAGCTGCTCGAAGCGATCGATTACGAAAATTTCCCGAAATTGCAGGAAGAGGCGCGCCGCAATGGCCGCTGCCTCGGGCTGGGAATCGGCCATGAGCTGATGCCGGAGGGTGGCGCGATGCCCAACGCGCTCATCAGCTCATGGGACGGAGCAACCGTCCGAGTGACGCCTTCCGGCGAGGTCAAGGTGCTGACAGGCGTGACCTCTCCCGGCACGGGCAACGAAACCGGAATCGCGCAAATCGTCGCCGATTCGATCGGCGCTGATATTGAGACGGTAAGTGTCGTCCAAGGCGATACCGACTCATGTCCATTCGGTCTCGGCAACTACAGCTCGCGCAGCATCCTGATCGGCGGCGTCGCGGCGAGCCAGGCGGCGACGGAAATTCGCAGCAAGATGTTCAAGGTCGCATCCAGCATGCTCGAGGTGTTGCCGCCGGAACTCGAAGCGGAGTCAAGCAGGATTTTCGTCAAGGACACGCCAGGGCACTCCGTGACCTTCAAGGAGGTTGCGGGCGCGGTTTATCGCGATTCCTACGGCCAGCACGCGATCGATCTGGAGCCCGGCCTTGAGACTACCCGTTATTTCCGTCACGCCAACGTATACACGCGTCCCGAGATGCATCCGTTCGGCGGCATCAACACTTACCCGTCGTGGCCGAGCGGAATGGGCGCCTGCATCGTCGAGGTTGATCCCGAAACCGGCGTAATCAAGGTGCTGAAATATTTTTTCGTTCACGACTCGGGCCGCGTGGTTAATCCGATGCTGGCCGAGGGCAACATGCACGGCGGATGCGCCCAGGGTCTGGGCGGCGCGCTCTACGAGAATCTCGCGTACAACGAAGCTGGTCAGCTCATGACCACGACGTTTTACGATTACACCATTCCGACCGCGGCGGACTTGCCCGGCTTCGAGATCGCCCATCAGGAGACGCTTTCGCCGTTCAACCCGCTGGGATGCAAGGGTGTCGGCGAGGCGGGATGCGGCGCGCCGCTGAACGCCGTATGCAGCGCCGTCGAGAATGCGATTCCGGGACTCAGCGTGATGGAGATGCCATTAACGCCCGCGAATGTCTGGCGCGCGCTCCAAAAAGCGCGCGGGAAATAAACTACTTTGTTGAGATCGACGAGCAGCAGCGATGTCAGGCAACCATCCAATCGATTTCGAGAAGGCCAAGCGGGTCGCGCTGTCCGTGGTCGGCGATGCCGGCACTGCGATGCACGCCGCGCTCTGCTATATCGGCGACCGGCTCGGAATTTTCAAGGCGATGGGCGATTCACGCCCGCTGACCATCGCTGAGCTTGCCGCACGGACTGGCCTGAACGCGCGCTACCTCAGTGAATGGCTCGGCGCAATGGCCGCGGCGGGCTACGTGGAATACGATCGCAATGCGCAAACTTTCACGCTGACGCCTGAATATGCGGCGGCGCTCGCCGATCCGTCGTCGCCGTTTTTTGTCGCCAGCTATTTCCAGTTGGCGCAGGCTGCCATGACGATCGCGCCGCGCGTCGGCGATGAATTCGAGCGCGGGGGCGGCGTCACACAGGCTGAGTACCCGCCGTCGCTGTTCGAAGCGCTGGAGCGCAACTCCGCCACGCGCTACACGCACAAGCTGCTGCGCAAATGGCTCACCGCGATGCCCCAGGTGGTCGCGGCGCTCGAAGCGGGCGGGAAGATGGCCGACGTTGGATGCGGCGGCGGACGCGCTGCGATCATGATCGCGGAAGCGTTCCCCAAGGCGCGCGTGATTGGCGTCGATATGCATAGCGGATCGATCGAGCGGGCGCGCGAACGCGTCGCGCGCACCGGCCTTACGGAGCGCGTCGCCTTCGAGGTCGGCGACGGCAGCAGCCTCGCGCCGGGGCAGTTCGACTTCATCGCGGCTTTCGACGTGGTCCACGACGCGGCCGATCCCGCGGCGTTGATGCGCTCGGTGCGTCGCGCGTTAAAACACGACGGCACCTTTCTGGTCCAGGAACTCAACGTGTCGGACGATTTGACCGAGAATCTCACGCCGTTCGGCAAGATGGCCTATTCGATCAGCACGCTCTACTGCCTTACGACCTCGCTGGCGCAAAAGGGCGCAGGCATCGGCATCGCGATGGGCGAGAAGAAGGCGCGCGAGCTTGGGGCCGAGGCCGGCTTCTCGCGCTTTCAGCGGCTGCCGATCAAAGACGACGTGGTGGTGCTCTACGAGCTGCGGCCCTGAACGACTGACGGGAGCCGACCGATGCTGGGTGCGACAAAAGGAAGAAAGTTGGTCACCGCGGTGACCGGATCGTTTCCGCGGCCATCGTGGTTCGTCGAAAGCCTGCGCGGGCGGCCCTTCCGGGTCGCGATGGGCGATTCGCTCTACCGTGAGCAGTACCTCGACGCGCTCGCGGCCTTCCTTGGGGAGCAGGAGCGCGCCGGCCTCGACATCCTGACCGACGGCGACGCGCGTTTCGATCTCGAAGTCGGCGGGCGCTCGTGGTTTTTCTACGCGTTGCAGCGCATCGGCGGCATCGAAGGCTTCCGCGATACCTCGGAATTTCTGAAATTTCCCGGCGTGCGTCCCGGGCGCATCCTCTACGAAATCAACGAGGCCTACAATCCACCGGCCGTCACCGGGAAGGTCAGCCGTGGGCCGCTCGAATATGCCGCGATCTGGAAAACCGCGCAGAAGATGAGCGAACGGCCGGTAAAGTTCGGCACCATCAGCGCGACCTGCATGCCGGCCGTGCTGCAGAACGAGTATTATCGCGACGACCACGAGTTGATCATGGATCTCGCGGCAGTGCAGAACGAGGAACTGAAGGAACTTGCCGCCGCCGGATGCCCGGTGATCCAGATCGAAGAGCCGCATCATCACTACGCCTGCATCGCGGATCCGCCGCCGCCCGAAAGCGAGATCGATTTCTACACGCGCGCGTTAAATCGCGAGGTTGAGGGCGTCAACGCGGAAATCTGGGTGCACACGTGCTGGGGCAATCCGAACCAGCAGGCCATCTTCTGGGACCGGCCCAGTTACGAACGCGCGCTGCCGTACCTGCTGCAACTCAATTGCGATGTGCTGACGCTTGAGTGCGCCAGTACCGGAGGCCGCGATTTGCCGCTACTCGGGCGCTATAAGACTGACAAGAAGATCGGTATCGGCGTGATCAGTCATACCCAGACCACGGTTGAACCGCCGGAGGTCGTGGCGCGGCTGATCAGGAAGGCGCTCGAATACGTGCCCCCCGAGCGGCTCGTGATCACGACCGATTGCGGCTTCGGACGCGAGGGGCTGTCGCGGCGAATCGCGCTCTACAAGTGCATCGCGCTGGTCGAGGGCGCCAACCTCGTGCGGCGCGAACTCGGCTTGCCCGAGGTTCCGATCCGCGCTGCCGATCCGCGGTTCGCGCTGCGCCTCGCGTGACGCTCAGCGATCGATACTGCGCATCGCCGCCTCGGGATAACGTTCGCCCGCCGCGAAGCCGGGTGGCGCAATTTGATCGATGCGCCGGAGGTCGTCGGCATCGAGCGTGACGTCGACTGCGGCCACGTTTTCCTCGAGATACTTGCGGCGCTTCGTGCCGGGAATCGGCACGATGTCGCTGCCCTGCGCCAACACCCAAGCGAGCGCGATCTGGCCGGGCGTAACGCCCTTCGATGCGGCGATTTGCCTTAGCCCGTCGACGATCGCGAGATTGCGGTTGAAGTTCTCGCGCTGGAAGCGGGGCGAGATGCGCCGAAAATCCGACTGCTCGAATTGATCGGGATTCTCGATCCGGCCCGTCAGAAACCCGCGTCCAAGCGGACTGTACGGCACAAAGCCGATTCCGAGCTCGCGAATCGTCGGAATGATCTCATCCTCCGGCTCGCGGGTCCACAGCGAATATTCACTCTGCAGAGCAGCGATCGGATGCACCGCGTGGGCGCGCCGGATGGTTCGAGCGGACGCTTCCGACAATCCGAGGTAGCGCACCTTGCCCTGGCGCACCAACTCGGCCATCGCACCGACGGTCTCCTCGATTGGCGTCTTTTTATCTACGCGATGCTGGTAATAGAGATCGATGTGATCGACGCCGAGCCGCTTGAGCGAAGCGTCGCATGCTTCGCGCACATATTCGGGGCGTCCATCGGGATCAATCGGTTTGCCGTCGGGTCCGCGGCGATTACCGAACTTGGTCGCGATGATCACTCGATCGCGCACGCGCTTCAGTGTTTTGCCGACGAGGATCTCGTTCGTGAACGGACCGTAAACGTCGGCGGTATCGAAGAAATTGACGCCCAGCTCGACCGCGCGTTCGAGCGTCGCGATGGCTTCCGTCTCGTCGACGGACCCGTACGCCCACGACATCCCCATGCATCCCAGTCCGACCGCCGAAACCGTGAGGCCGCTTTTTCCCAGCCGCCGCATTTTCATGGATGAGCTCCTTCAGAGCATGATCGACTGCCCGCCGTCGACCACGATATCTACTCCATTTATATATTCAGAGTCGTCAGAGGCGAGGAAGAGCGCGAGCTTCGCGATGTCCTCCGGGTAGCCGATTCTGCCCCACGGATTTTCTCTGGCTTTGCGCGAGAACGCCGATTCCGGATCGTCGGTGTAAACCTGCGTGGCGGGCGTGGCGATCAATCCCGGGCTGATTGAATTCGCGCGGATGTGATGTCGCGCGCCTGCCGCTGCGAACTGGAGCGTCAGGCCGATTACGCCGGCTTTGGTCGCGCTGTGCGCCGACTGCGGCAGAAACATCATCCCGCGCTGGCCCGCGATCGAGGCGGTGTTGATGATCGAACCGCCGCCGCGCGCCACCAGGTGCGGCCAGGCAGCGCGGGTGACGAACCAGACGATGTCGAGTTCGTTGCGGACCGTGAAGAACCAGTCGTCCGCGCTCGCCTCCTGGAAGGGTCCGATGCGGGGGAACGAGGCGTTGTTGTAAAGGATGTCGACGCCGCCGAAAGCCGCGACCGCATCCTTGACCCAGGCATTCGCGCCGGCGTCGGTCGAAATGTCGATCGGCGCCATCGAGACCATCGCGCCGCCCGCATCGTGCACCATCTTAAGCGTCTCCGCAGCGCCGGCTTCTTTCAGGTCGCATCCGACCACCTTCGCGCCTTCCTTCGCGAACAACACTGCGGCGGCACGGCCCTGTCCTCCGCCGGTACCCGTTATCAATGCGATTTTGCCGTCGAGCCGTCCCATCGATTCTGCCTCCTTGGCGATGTCCGGACATAAGTATCGCGATGCGGCGCAAATGAAAAATGGCGCCGCCGAAGCGATTCGAGTCGCGCCGCAAAAATAATGCGCTGACGATGGTCCAGGAGCGCTATAATACGGAGTGGATACGGGAAAACGGCCTCGGCATCGTGGTGCGTTCGTTCAGGCAGGTCGCGGATGCAATCAGCCGGGTGCACGATCCGCAACAGCTTGAACGTTTGCGCAACAACCTGCGAAAGTTCGAGAATCTCGCGATTTTCGAAATTCCCGAGTTACTCGACGGACTGATCGCAGCGCGCCTTGATCAGACCGCGGTTGAGCCGCACGCTGCGATCCGCTGAATTTCGATCTCCGAAATTTTCAGTCCGCGGCGTGATGCTTGGATTCCTGTTTCCGCGCGTGGCATGATGGCGTGTCGCTGACTAATTATTTCCTCGCGGGGCCGGATCGCGACTTCGATCTGGATTTCACGATGGCAGAAGAGCCGACGAAAACGCCGCACATCGCATCGCAACGGGTAGTCGCATCGCCGACCCGAGCCGCGATCTTTCAGGTTTTGACGCTTAAGCCGCTCGCCGAGAGCCGGACGAAAGTTCGGTCATTGTGCGCGAGTCTTTCCAAGCTGGTGCGCGCGGTTGGGTTCCGCAGCCCGGAAGGAAAACTTTCGTGCGTCATGGGCATCGGCTCCGATGCGTGGGATCGGTTCATCGGTCCACCACGGCCGCGCGAGTTGCATCCCTTCCGTGAGATCAAGGCAGGAAACCGCCACGCGGTCGCGACCGCCGGAGATCTGCTGTTTCATATTCGCGCCGATCGGCAGGATCTCTGCTTTGAGCTGGCGACGCAGATCACGCTCGCACTTGGCGACGTTATTTCAGCGGCCGACGAGGTCCATGGGTTCGGCTACTTCGATTCGCGGAATTTGCTGGGATTTGTCGACGGCACCGAGAACCCGGTCGAGGACGACGCGATTGAGGCGACGACGGTCGGCGATGAGGATCCGGGGTTCGCGGGCGGCAGCTATGTCATCGTGCAAAAATATCTGCATGATCTCGACGGATGGAACGCGCTTTCCACGGAGGCCCAGGAACGCATCATCGGGCGGACGAAGCTCTCTGACATCGAGTTGGACGATAACGTGAAGCCGACCTTCGCACACAACGCGCTCACGACGATTGAAGAAGACGGACGGGAGGTAAAGATCCTCCGCGGGAACATGAACTTCGGCAGGGCGGGGCAGGGCGAGTTCGGGACCTATTTCATCGGCTACGCGCGCTCGCCCCGCCCGATCGAGCAGATGCTAGAGAACATGTTTATCGGCAGACCGGCTGGAAACTACGACCGGCTGCTGGACTTCAGCCGCGCGGTAACCGGGAGCTTGTTTTTTGTCCCATCGCTCGCGTTCCTGGAGGCGATTACACCCTGAGGTTCAGCGATCGTCGGGGCGTCGATCAACTGAACTCGCCGCGGATGCACTGCTTGGTGTGCTCGGCCTGCGGGTTCTCGAAGATCCGATCGGTCGGACCATACTCGACCATGTAACCGGTGCGGCCGCCGTTGCTGGTGTCGACGTATTGAAAGGCCGTCATGTAGGCGACGTGGCGGGCCTGCTGCAGATTGTGCGTCACGATGGCTATCGTGTAGCGCTTCTTCAGCTCCGTCATCAGTTCTTCAATCCGATGAGTCGCAACTTAAGGAAATCATTAAGAATTGATGAATTGCGAAGTGCGAGCCGCCTACTTGCTTTTTAATCGTGAAGGAAGCTAGCGATTTGGCCGGCTAAAGGGCGTTCAGGAGGAGGATTAGCGATGGATTTGCGCGGCTATCTCGCGATGATGGTCGAAGAGGGCCTGGTCACCAAAATCGAGGATTCGGTTGACTGGTATCTCGAAGCCGGTGCGATCATGCGCTACGCCGCCGAACGCAAATCGCCGGCGCCGTGGATGATGAACGTCAAGGACTCGATGAAGGGCTCCAGCCTGCTGGGCAGTCTTTACGCCACCTACGAGCGCCTGGCGGTGATCTTCGGATTGCCGCGCGATACCGGCTACCACGATCTGGTTACGTTCTATCAGCAGAATTTCGGCAAGCGTTTAAAACCCGAGATCGTGCCGAGCGGGATCTGCCAGCAGAATGTGATGATCGGCGACGAAATCGACATTCTCAAGTTTCCCGTCCCGCTGCTCCATCCGCAGGACGGCGGGCGATATATCGGCACACTGAATATTGGTGTGTGCAAAGACCTCGATTCCGAGTGGGTCAATTGGGGCACGTATCGCGGGATGGTGCATGATCGGCGTTCCACGGGTATCTGGCTGGGCGCGCTCAACCATGGCGGTTACATCCTGAGCAAGTATCAGCGCGAAAAGCGTGTCATGGAGTACGCGCAGTTTTACGGTGGCGATCCGCTGTGCAACATCGTCGCGGCTTCCGGGATTCCGTTCGGCGTTTCCGAGGTCGAGGTGGTCGGCGGCATTCGCAATCGTCCGGTCGAGCTGGTCAAATGCAAAACGGTCGATCTTTATGTCCCGGCCGATGCAGAAATCGTGCTCGAAGGGACGATCGATCCGGCGGAGGTAGAGGACGAGGGACCCTTCGGCGAGTATCCGGGCTATGTGGTAGCGGGCGTCATCAAGCGTCCGGTCTTCCGGCTGAGCGCCGTCACCTATCGCGACAATCCGATTCTGCCCTCGACCTGCCTCGGCTTTCCAACCGACGAACTCATCTGGGGACTGTCGGTGGCGGGCAACGTCAAGACCGCGCTGACCACCGCCGGCATCCCGATCAGCCGCTTATGCATCCCTGAGCAGGCGGGATGGCACGCCGCGATCGTTTCGACGCGCACGCCCTTTGCCGGTATTCCGCAGTTAATCGCGTCGACCGTCTGGATGGATCGCAACGGCCGTTATTTTCCGTACGTGATCGTAGTCAATGACGATATCGATCCAGCAAATCTTGAAGAGGTCTTTCACGCGATCTGCACCAAGTGCAATCCCGTAAAAGGCGTGCACGTCTACCCGGGGCACATCAACAGCCCCCTTTCGCCTTATCTCTCACGCGGCGAATTCAAGGAGCTTGGCCACGGCGGCGGCAACATCCTGCTCGATTGCACGTGGCCCGTGACCTGGAAACGCGACGAGATCCCTGAACGGCTGGCGTTCGACAATCTCTACCCGGAGCCGATCAAGGAGCGAATCATCGCGAACACCGCGCGCTGGGGACTCTAGTTCATTCGATCGTTTCGGGGACGAACAGATCCTCAGGCTTGAAGCGGCGCTTCGACAGACCGTGCTCGTGATGGTAGCGCAGGAAGGTGTCGAGCACTTTGTAGTTAGCCTTCAATCCGTACGGCCATGGATCGTCGCCCATCAGCGCGCGATTCCTCTCGATCAACGACGACATCCAGGGAATCATGAACAGGCGATGCAGATGCTGCGCCTGTGATCGATACAGCTCCTCGGCGCGACGTTTGGCTTCGCTGAAGGCGTCGTAAAGCGAGCGCGCGACCCACGGGTTCGCTCGGTAGACCTCTTTCCGAATCGCGACGATGTGTTGGATCGGGAAAATGCCGCTGCGTTTGAAATAGTCGCGGCCGGCCGCTTCGGGATCGTCGAACAGAGTGCGGATGCGCTTAGATCCGGCGATCAGCGACGGCGGCACCATCGCGGAATAAAGCGCGTCGATCTCACCCGCTTCCAGCATCGCGTCAAGCGTCTGATTTGGACCAATCTGTTTCACCTGGACATCTGACGGCGGCTCGAACGGCACCCAATCCCATCGTGCGGCCGGTCGATCGAGTCCGCCGACGTGATACGTTATGCCGCGGACCGGCACCCCATACTCATCACTGAGTATTCCCTTCGCCCACGTACCCGCATCATGTCCGTAGATGAACAACTCCGCCAGACGCTTTCCGATTAGATCGCGCGGCTCCCTGATGCCGCTGTTGGCGTTGACGAAGATCGACGAATGAACGAAGAAACGAATCGGATAGACGGGAATCGCAACGAACGGCGGATCGGGCTGCGCGAGCGTGCCGAGATAGAACGTCAGGCCGAGCTCGGAGACTTCGAAGGCTTTGTCCCTGATCATTCGCGGAAAGGTGTCGGCGGGAAAGGAAAGAATGTATTCGAGATCGATGCCTTCCGGCTGAAGGCTGCCATCCATCAATGCGCGCGTGCGATCATAGTTTCCGCACGCCAGCTTTAGTTTGAGCTTCGCCATGGCAACCAGCCTCGTCTCATTGATTAGTCATTCATGAATCTATTCGACTGCTCAGTGGCGGGAGAACACTGCAGTCGCCAGAAGATCGACCTGCTCGACATTTGGCGCTCCCGGTATGAGCAGCAGCTCGTCGCATCCCGCCTGCTCAAGTCCCGCGATTCGCTCCGCGATTTCCGCGTTCGTCGTGAGAACGCTGGCGGCGACCTGCTCGGCGTAGGGGCCTGCAAAGCGATAATAATCGCGCACGTTATGCTTCGCGAGATTGGCGGCATCGGCGCCCATCGCAAAGTAGTTCAGTGCCATCAATCGAGGTTTTTCCTTGCGGCCCTGCGCCGACCAGACGGCATTAAACTGGGCGGCAGCTTTCCTGAAACCCTCGGGAGTTGCGCCCCCGCCCATGATCCAGCCGTCGGCGAGACGCGCGGCACGTTTCAGTGCCGGTTCGGTATGGCCGCCCATGATGATCTTCGGCGCGCGCGACGGCTTCGGCCCGATCGCGCCGGCCATCCCGCGCGACTCACCCGCCCAAATGCGGCGCATCTCGTCGATCTGCCGGTCCAGCGCACGGCCGCGCCCCTTGAAGGCCGCGCCGCTCGCGGTGAAATCATCCTCGCGTCCGCCGACCGCGATGCCGAGCACGACGCGCCCGTTGGAAAGCGCATTGAGGCTCGCAACCTGTTTCGCAAGCAGGGCGGCATTGGTCCGCAGCGGACCGATCAGGATCGCGGTAGTGAGCCGTGCACGATTCGTGACCGCAGCCGCGGCGGCCAGCGCGATGAGCGGCTCATAGCTGTCGTAAACAATCCGATCGATCACGGCGAGGCTGGCGAAGCCGTGCCCGTCGGCGCGGCGCGCCCATTCGACGACTGTCCTGCCCTCGACTCCGGGAATATGAGACGGAAGCCCGATACCAACGTCAATTTTATTACTCATCGTGAATTGCCTCTCGTTGAACCGATACTCTGTAACTACATCAATGACAAATCGGCACGCGTGGTCTTTTCGCCGTTGCTGATACCTTCCGTGCTGAGTTTCGGCGCGCCGATCGCTATCCGGTTCGGATCGATCTTTTTAGACAGATAGCCGCGTACCGCTTCCGCGCGCTCATCGGCAAGTTGCTTCAGTTCCTTGTCGGTAATCCTGGTGTTCGTGATGATCAGCTTTTTCATTTCGTCAGGCGGCAGCGACTTGGTCAAACCAATCAGATTCTTCGGCTTCGGAAAATCCGCCGCCTTGTACACCTGTTTCAGATACTTGTCGTATTCGTCGGGCGTGACTTTGACATTGCCGAGCTCCGCCGGGCTTACCTTGCGCCCCTGATCGTCGGCCTTCCGCTGACGAATCGCGCGATCGAGCAATCCTTCGGGAAGCGCCTTCTTGTCGAGGCTCGGGTCAACTCGCCCGGCAATCTCGATTTTGAGCGCCGGCCGATCGGCAAGCGCTTTTGCCAGCGTATCGAGCTTGGTTTCTGTCGCGGGCGTCAGATAGGCGAACCCCGGAGCGAAATCAATGTACGATAGCCCCGCGCCGGTATTATTGCCCATCCCTGCGACACCATGAACGGCTGAGACCAACAAGCTGAAAGGCGAGGTGAGCGCCTTGAAAATCACGTTGGCGAACGCGTGCCAGATGACGCTGCCGATGCTGAACTGCGGATCGGAAAGCGAGCCGGATACAGGAATGCGCAGGTCGATTCGCCCCTGAGGATCCTTGAGGATCGCGACCGCGAGCCTCACCGGCAGATTCGCTGCGCTCGAATTGGCCACGCGATCGCCGAACGTGAGCTGATCGATGACGATGTGGTTTTCCGCCTTCAGCACGCCCTGGTTTAGCAGGTAATGGACATCGACGGTCAGCGTTCCCTTGGTGATCGGATAGCCGGTGTATTTGGTCGAGTAGGGCGAGAGCCCCGGCAGTTCGACATCATTGGCGTTCGCTTTGATGTCGATAAACGCGACCGGCGCGAGCGGATTCACCGATCCGCTGATCTGGAGCGGCGCTGTCCGATCGATCTTGCCCTCTAGGGCGACGTCGGCCGGTTGCGCCGTTTGTGTGCCGACCTCGCCGATCCTGCCGCCGATGTCCGTGAGGTCGGCTGAGTAATTCGGCTTGATGAAGTTGTCGGTCCAGTTCACCTGTCCGCCCTGCAGCGTGATCCCTCCAACCTCAACATCGGCCTTGATGTTGGCCCCGGTGGTCGGTGGAGTGCCCGAAGGCGGAGCGGAAGCAGTAGTCGGTTGCGGTGTTGCCACGGGAGTCGCGGTTGAAACGGGCTGCGCTCCTTCCGTACGGGCGCGAGTCAACGACACGGGCGCCTGATTCGGATTCGCCATCACGTCGCGGATGTTGAGACGTCCGTCACTGTTCAGAATCAGGCGGGCGTAAAAGTCCGAGAGCGCCACCGACCCGACGTGCGCGCGCGGTTCGCCGAGTCCATACCGCACGTCTATCCCGTCGAGGCTGAAAGTATCGAAGCTAAAAAAAGTTTCTCCGGTCAAACGGTCGAGCAGCTTCACGCTTCCGAGCGCCGCGCGGCCCCGATAGCTCGCGCGAAGCTTGTCATTGCGATTCTCAACCTGCGCCTCGCCATCCATCGAAAGGGCAGCGCGCGCGATTTTCGCGTTAAACTGCGACGAGAGATAAGGATCCAGGCCGGTCAGATCAATTCGGCGCAGATTGATACGCAGCTTCGAGCGCAGCGGCTTAACCGCGGCGTCGCCGGCGATCTTCAGTCTGCCGCGCCGGTTGACGATGCCGTCGATTGCCATCGTAAACGGCTTCGCCAAATCGTCGGTGACGTCCTTCAGATGAATATTAAGCGGCGCGAGCGTGGTCGTCATCGGCTTGCGGCCCGAGAGATCTTCGATCTTGATTTTCGTGTTTTCGATGGCGACCGTCGCGACGCGGTAATGCCATCCGCCGGGTGGCGGGGCGCTTGCCGGGGGCGGCGGTGATTTCAGTCTCGCTTTGGCGCGGCGCACCGGGCGCGGCCGCGGCACGTGTCGCTTGCCTTGCTTCGCAAGGATCGGTGCCGGTGCGCTTGCCTGACTCGGTGGCGACTCCAGCGCCATAAGGTTGATTTCGCCGTGCTTGCCGCGCTGGACGAAGATGTCGAGGCCTTCGGTGCGTACCTCATCGACGATCGCCTGGCGCGCAGCGAGATCCGCCTGCCCGACCGTCACACCGAAGTGAGTCCATCCGAGCGGGCTCCGCTTTTCATTGAGTGCACTGATGGCGAAATTATCGACGGCTACTTTGGCGGGCTGCGCATGGATGTTAAAACGTCCGGCGGCGAAATCGGTCACGATGCTTGAGGTTGCGCTGAACTTGCCCGAAAGGACCGTGGCGTTGGAAAGTCCGGGCGGCACGAACGGCATCAGCGCCGGAATATCGACCTGCTGTATTGTCAGGTCGGTAGTCGCCTGCGATTTCGGCAAGGAGACGCCACCTTTGGCCGCGATCGAGCCGCCGCCGCCAAGCGTCGCGCTCATGTCATACGTTGCAGGCGTCTGCGAATTGTTGGCGAAATTTTTCAGCCCCACGTGCAGCGCGTCGATCTTCAGCACCGCCGGCTTGGGAACCATGTTGTCGGTGATATCGATCGCGCTGTTACTCATCTCGAAGGAGTCGAGCGCGATCATGGTTGCCGGCTTCGGCACGCTGCTCACCGTCGGTGCAGACGAAGGGGCCGATTGCGGGGCGGCTGCTGAGGAGGTCAGCGATTGGACCGGAGGAGCAGCGGGCGAAGCGGCTGCGGCCGGCGTGGTTGCGGCAGTCGGCGACGCACTCGGCTGTGCTGATGGCGGCGCGGCCTGGGAAATCGACAGCGCCGGCGCGCCGGGCGATGTGGTTGCGCTCGGCGATGCAGCAACCGGGAGCTGCGGCGCGGCAGTCGCGGAAACCGGCGGGGCAGCGGCCTTCGGATGCGCGCTGGCAAGCGCAGTGAGGTTCGTGGTGCCATCGCGATTGAGCACCAGATGAGGCGCAAGGCCGTCGACATTGATCGAGGCCAGATGAATCAGGCCTTCGAGCGGCTCGACATCGGCCATCGTCAGGTCGGCGTGCTTGAGGTCCAGCAGCGGTGCGTCGGCGGCATCATGTACCCCCAGTTGATCGATATCCGTTCTTCCGGTGACGCGAATCAGCGGATGTTCGCTCTGCTGGACAAAATAGATCTTCAATGCGGTGGTGAGCGTCCCTTGCGGCGGCTTGATCGGCAGCGCTATCGGCACGTAGCCGAAATAGCGGTTGAGATCGAGGTGATCGAGATTGATATAGATGCTCGATTCCTGCGTCTTCCCGAACGGCTTGGTTTCGACTGCAACCTGAAGCGGGCTGCCGTCGACGTTCATCCGCAGCAGCGGCTGCACGTAGATGTCGGTGTCGGCGGGCAGGTTCGCGATGAACGGCACGTCAAGCGTGAGCTTGTCGACCGTATGCTTCTGCGCGAGTACGCGATCATCGAAGTGGATCGTACCGTCGTTTAGCTGGATGTTCGAGACGGCGAAGCGGCTCGACTTTTTCGGCGGAGTTCCGGGCGGCGGTGGCGCCGAAGGCTGCAACAGATCAGAGCAATTGAATTTGTTCGGTGCGATCCGCACGAGATGGATCGACGGCTGATCGATCACCACCTCCCTGACGATGGGCGCAAGTCTGAAGAGGGAGGTCCACGAGACTCTCACATTGAGTCCGCGGACCATGAAAAAGGGCTCGGGTGAGCCGACGTCGCCGACATTCAACTGATCGATCCGGAGGCGCAAGGTGTAGGGATTGAACGCGATCGGTCCCACCTGCACCGGGCGGTGAAGGCTGGCCGCGACCTGATTGGTCGCGATATGCCGCACCAGGGGCGGAACACCGAAAAAACCGCCCAAAGTGTAAACGATCAGGATGACAGCGATCGTGATTGCGAGCCGGCGAACCCATCTCCGACGCAGGACAGCCTGCAGGCGGGCAGTGCTCCCTGCGAAGGTCATTATCGCCGTCTAGCGATGCCTTGGCTTGATGTCAATCGAAAGGTCGATGTATGAGCGGCGGGCGAGGCCGGCGCAGCGCGCGGCCACGCCCGCTCGTCGATCAATAGTTCAGCAGCACGTTCTGCTCGCGCTCGAGGATCTTCCGCACCGCCGGCCGCTGCATCATCCGATCCTTGAACTCGCTGTAGGCCTTCAGTTCCTTCATCGGCAACTCGACCCGTGCGCCCCACCCGTAGAACACCAGTGCATAGCCGTCGCAGACCGTGAACTGCGAGCCCATCAACCACTGCTGCCCTTTGAGCATCGCGTCGATTTCCTGGCAGTTCGCATAAAAGGTTTTGCGTCCGGTCTCTTTCACCGAGGCCTGGGCCGCAGGATCCTCCGCGAAGCGCTCGGGTCGCGCGATGTGTGTGAACGACGGATGCACCGTATTCGAGAACCAGGCCATTGTCGACAGACAACGGGCCTCGCCGAGCGGATCGGTCAGCATCATTTTCTTTTCGGGAAAACGCTTTGCCAGGTAGTTCAAAATCGCGACGTTTTCGGTAATCACCGTGCCGTCCACTCGCAGCGCAGGTACCTTGCCGCGCGGATTGATCTTCAGGTAGGCCTCGCTCTTCTGTTCGTTTTTGGCGATCAGCGTCGGACGCGGTTCATAAGGCGCGCCGATCTCCTCGATCGCGATATGCGACGCCATCGAACACGCGCCCGGCGAATAGAACAATTCCATCATTTGCAAATACCTCCGTTGGTTGCCTGATTGACGAATCGTCGATCCTACAGCCCGGGAATGCAAGACATCGAGTTCGCTTCCGCCAAGGCACCGGCGGCCGCAGCGAGGCATAAATCGCAATCGCAAACGCAGCGAGGTCTAGCCCGCGGTTTTTTGAGAATCGCGATGGACTTGTGAGACGCTTTTCGGCCCGGTGAGCCCCGCCGCGATCGACAATGGCAGGCAGGTCCGCAACAGGCGCATCCAGGTTTTCGGCTGGAACCAGCCGGCCTTGAGCGATCGATAGAACGCGCGGCGCGCCGTTATACGATCGCCTTCGAGCAGCGCGATGCGCCCGATGTGATTCAGGCGGTTGCGCGCGAGCGACGGCCAGCAGACGCCGAGCACGGTCTCGAACTGGCGCAGGCCGCGCCAGAACGGCGCGACGTAAAACTCGTCTCGAACCGACGACACACGCGGTTTTTCATAGACGCGCAAGGCAGGCCGCACCCATCGCCCGCTGCGATCCTTGCGATAGTGATAACGCTGCGCGAGTTCCTCGCTGACGTACTGGGCCTTCGGAATGTAACCGTGATTTTTTTCGGCGAAGGTGCAGGCGAGATAGACGCCGTCGATGCTCAGGTCATCGAAGATCACGACGCCGCCCGGTTTCAGCAGCCGATCGATGAAGTACCAGTCGACGAACGCCGCTTCGAAGCGATGGTCGCCGTCGATGAACGCGAGATCGAATTGCTGTTTCTCGGCGGCTAGCCGCGCAAGAACGATTTGCGACGGTTGCTCAAAGAAGTCGATCGTGTCCCCGAGGCCGGCGTCCTTCACCGCGCGCAATGCAGCGCCGTGAAATATTTCAGTCTGGAACGGATCGATGACGGTATGGCAGTGAGGGCGCGCCGAGCCGTTGTCGAGATGTGCCGCGAGCATGTAGAGCGTCGACATGCCCCACGCCATCCCGACCTCGAGAGTTCGCGCCGGCCGATATTCGCGGCATACGCTCGCGATGAACTCGCCGCGGCCGGGCGTCACGCTCAGCGCGTCGAGCTTGCACATGACGCCATCCTCGCCCAGAAGCTCGCGCGAACTGTAAAGCTGTGCGATGAAGCGCCGGACCGCGTCGCCCGTGGCCGCTCGCGATGCGTCGCCAGCCGCTGCGATTGAGGAATCACTCATCCCGATGTCATCTATCACAGTCCTCAAGGCGGCATCGAGCGCGCCGCGCGATTTGAGAGCTGCGCGCGTTGCGCTGGACTTGTCGCATCGGGTTTGGTCCACTTCCCCTGTTGACGGGATGCGACGATGCCCTTCGAGCACATAGGCGCGCGCATCAGGCGCCTCGAGGATCCGACGTTGCTGGTCGGCCGCGGCCGGTACGTCGGCGATCTGCAGATGCCTGGCGTAGTCCATGCGGCGTTCGTTCGCGCGCTCCACGCCCACGCCCGCATCCGATCGATCGATACCCGCGCCGCCCTGCGCGTCCCCGGCGTCCGCGCCGTCTTCACGATCGATGACATGCCCGGACGGATGCGCGAGTCGCCGGTCCCGCTGCCGGTCGGCAGTCCGCTCATCAAGCATCCGCTGACGCAGCATTGCCTGGTGCGCGGCGAGGCCTGCTACGCCGGCGAAGCGATCGCGGTGGTAATCGCGGATAGCCGTTACCAGGCCGAGGACGGCGCGGATGCAGTCGAGATCGATTACGAGATCCTGCCCGCCGTCGCCGATTGTCGCCTCGCGCTCGAAGCCGGCGCGCCGCGCGCGCATCTCAACCTCGACGACAATCTCGTCGCGCGCTATAGGCTCACGTACGGCGACGCGGAGGCGGCGTTTCGCGATGCGCCGCACGTCACGCGCGGCACCTATTTCGCCCATCGCGGATGCGGCCCGGCGATGGAGAATCGCGGCGTGCTTGCGCGGTTCGATCCGATCGAGGGCCGCCTGATGGTCTGGTCGGCGACGCAAGCGCCGCATCAGAGCCGCCATGCGCTCGCCGAATTGCTCGAACTCGATCCTGACCGGATTCGTGTCGCCGCGCCCGCCGACGTAGGCGGCGGCTTCGGTCCGAAGGCGACCTTCTATGCGGAGGAAGCGGTCATTGCGGCTTGTGCGTTGAAGCTCGGCGTGGCGGTCCGATGGATTGAAGATCGGCGTGAGAACTTTCTTGCCACCAACCAGGAGCGCGATCAGTACTGGGAGGTCGCGCTGGCGCTCGATCGCGACGGACGCATCCGCGGCCTGCGCGGAAGGCTCCTCCACGATGCTGGCGCGTACGTGCCGTGGGGAATCGTGACCCCGCAGATTTCGGGTTCCACCCTGCCCGGGCCTTACGTGGTCCCGAACTACGATCTTGAAATTGTGGTCGCCTTTACGAACCGTGTGCCGACCACGCCGGTGCGCGGCGCAGGCCGCCCGCAGGCGGTGTTCGCGATGGAGCGGCTGATGGATCGCGCGGCGCGCGAACTCGGACTGGATCGCGCGGAGATTCGCGCGCGCAATTTCATCGCGGCGGCGCAGATGCCGTACCGGGTCGGGCTGGTCTACCGCGACGGCTCGCCGGTCATTTATGACAGCGGGGATTATCCGCGATGCCAGGCGATGGCGCTCAGCGCCGCCGGCTACCAGGATTTCCCGGCCCGTCAGCAGGCGGCGCTGCGCGAAGGCCGCTACATCGGCATCGGAATCGGTAACTACGTCGAGGGCACCGGGCTCGGACCGTTCGAAGGCGCGACGGTGAAAATTCTCCGCTCCGGCAAGGTCTCGGTGACCAGCGGCGCATCGCCGCAGGGCCAGGGCCACAAGACAACCTTTGCGCAAATCGCGGCCGAGCAACTTGGCGTCCCGCTCGACGACGTGATGGTCACGACCGGCGATACCGCGGCAATCTCGATGGGTACCGGGACCTTCGCAAGCCGCATCACGGTCAATGCCGGTTCGTCGGTGCATCTTGCCGCCTCGGAGGTGCGCCGGCGGGTGATCAAGCTCGCGGCGAAGACGCTGGAGGTCGGCGAGGACGAAGTGGAGCTGGCGGGCGGGCGAGCGCGCGTCAAAGGCGCGGCCCATCCTGGGATCTCGTTCGCCGAGCTTGCCGCCGAAGCCCAGGGGATGCCCGGGTTTGCGCTTGCCACGCTCCCCACGCCGGGCCTGGAAGCGACCGATTATTTCATGCCGACGCAGGCCGCTTATTCCAACGGCACGCATATCGCAGAGGTCGAGGTGGATATCGCAACCGGCGCGGTGCGCGTCATCCGCTACGTCGTGGTTCACGATTGCGGGCGCGTGATCAATCCGGTGATCGTCGAGGGCCAAATCCAGGGCGGCGTCGCCCATGGGATCGGCAATGCGCTGCTGGAGCGGATGGCCTACGACGAGCAGGCGCAGCCGCTCACCGCCAACCTGGCGGACTACATGATGCCGTTTGCGACCGACATTCCGCAGGTCAACATCCAGCATCTGGAAAGCCTTTCACCGCTTAACCCGCTGGGCGTGAAGGGGGCGGGCGAAGGCGGCACGATTCCGGCGCCGGCCGCGATTATTGCGGCCGTCGAGGATGCTCTCCGGCCCTTCGAAATCGTCATCGAGGAGACGCCAATCACTCCCGCGCATCTGATAGAAATGCTAAGTAGGTCGCCTGAATGGCGTGCGATAATCGAACGAGGCGCGAGCCCGTCGTTAGCGAGGTGAACTTCCGTGGCCCATGACAATGTCGCAGTGATCGATTGTGACGGACATATCGTCGAGTCGATTCCCGAACTCCGGGAATACATGGACGCCGGAATCCGGCCGTTCACGGAGCCGGACCGTGCCTTCTCGCAGAGCATCGCCGTGTTTCCCGGCCTCGACGGCATCCATCACCTTGCCGGGCTTCCTAACAACCCCATCGAACGTCCGTCGCGCGCCTGGAGCGGCAAACGGCTCGGCTCGGGCGAAGATTGGTCTGCGCTGCTCGAGCGGCTCGGTCTCGAACATTCGGTGCTCTTTACCAGCGATGGACTCTCGATCGGCACGCTCAGGCTACGCGATTATGTCGTGCGGCTCTGTCGCGCCTACAACGATTACGTTGCCGACCGCTTCCACAAGGTTGACAAGCGGCTCCATCCGATGGCGCTCATCCCGATGCAGTTTCCAAGCGATGCAGTGCTCGAATTGCGGCGCGCGGTGAAGGAATTGGGCTTGCCGGGCGCGATGGTGACTTCGACCGGGTTGCCGCTGCCGCCGGGCAACGAGTTCTATTGGCCGGTCTACAAGGAGGCGGCGGATCTCGATTGTCCGATCGCCTTCCATGGCGGCTCGAACCGGGGCATCGGGGTCGATAACTTCACCAGCTTCGTCGCCTCGCACGTTGTGCATCATCCGGTCGCGCTGATGTACGCGTTTCTCACGCTCGCATACGAAGGCGCGATGGAGCGCTACCCGACCACCCGCTTCGCATTTCTGGAAGGCGGCGTCGAATGGGTGCTGCTGGTGCTTGAGCGGGTGAAGCGCGATCAGACCTTCTTCAATGCCGGTGCGGTGCGCCATTTGTTTGAGAACGGGCGCGTGCTGGTCGGATGCGAAGGCAACGATCACGCGATCCGCTACCTCAAAGGCAACATCGGCGTGCAGTTCCTCGCGTTCTCGTCGGATTACCCGCACGAAGCCGGCGCCGAAGCCGTCGAGCATGAGATCGAAGAGACGCTGGAGGAATCGGCGCTGACCGCGGACGAGAAGGCCGCCATCCTGGGCGGCAACGCGCGTCGCTTCTATCGGCTCTAAGACCTTTGGATGGCGATTCGCGATTGATGATCGCGAAGCCCCTCACGTGCCCGTGAGCGCCCGATGACAATCGAGCGCTCCGTTGGCCTCGTATGTCATCACACGACCCCATCCGCGATGGTGCGCGCGATCCGGGTCCGTCTGCGCCGCTCGGGCGATGCTGAACTCCGAATCGTATTTCGCCTTGAAGGCGATATTCCGAAGCTTATATTGCCGCCGCCGGGCGCGCCGCGGATCGGCGTTGAACTCTGGCGTCATACCTGCTTCGAGAGCTTCATCGCGATCGCAGGGAGGCCTGCATATCACGAGTTTAATTTCGCCCCATCAAGCGAGTGGACAGTCTATGCCTTCCGCGCCTATCGCGACGGCGGTCCAATCGCGGAGGGAAAGATGCGGCCGGAAATCGCAATGCGATCGAGCGACAGTTGGTTCGAGATGGACGCGCGAGTCCGACTCGATAGTCTCTCCAGCGAGCATCCGCGCGCGGCCCTCCGTCTCGGCATCGCAGCGGTGATCGAAGCCGAAGATGGATTGTCGTACTGGGCGCTGAGTCATCCGATCGGCAAACCGGATTTTCATCATCCCGACGGATTCGCGTTGCTGTTAGAGCCGCCCCGGTCCTGAGCCGTGGATGTGGACCGCCGTGCGGTTCGGCGCCCGGCCATCGCAGAAGAGAGCCTCGCGCGTGTGCTAGAAATGAAAATCCAATGAGGCACGCACAGCCACGAAGTCTCAGGCGGCGCCGCGTGGAGCAGCTTTTATCCAAAGCCAAAAACGATCACTCCGCCGGCATGAGAATGGAGGTTCTGTCCCGCGCCTTCATCGGACATCCGTACACGCCAAATCCGTTGATCGGATCGGCAGAGAACGCGGAAGTATTCACCGCCACCCTCGACGGCTTCGATTGCGTGACATACATCGAGACGGTCCTGGCGCTCGCGCGCGCTTCAACCGCCGACGACTTCGTCGACGGTCTGCGGAAGATTCGGTATGACCGCGGGCGCATCGGTTGGAAATGGCGCAATCACTATATGACGGGATGGATTCGCAACAACCTGCGCGAACGCATAATCGCGCCGGTTCGCGCGCGCGGCGTTCCGATCGTCAGCCGCGACCGCATCCTGAACGTCGTGCCCGGACTGGACGCGCAGCGCGTCCGCATCAAATGCGTGGCGAAACCGGCGGTATCGCGGCTCGCCGCCTCGCTGCAGACCGGCGATCTGATATTTTTCGTTTCGACGCGGATGAACCTCGATGTATTTCACGCCGGAATCGTCGTGCGCGAAAATGACAGGCTGCTAATCCGCCACGCGTCGCGCAGCAAAGGCGGGGTCGTGGAACAGGAGTTAAGCGAGTTCCTGAAGGAAAACCGGATGGCGGGCGCAATCGCGATGCGGCCGCTGATGACGCCGGCAAGGCGACGACCTTCGATAGCGGAGCGAGCAGGCGCGAAGCGGCGGGGCGGGATGTGAAAATCGTCCATCCGACTGACTACTCATCGGCGGGGATACGGGCGATTCTCGATGCTGCCGATGCCGAGATCGTTTTCATCGGCGATCCTCGCGCGAGCTTTGAGCCCGGACCGCGCATGTTCGAGCGGATGCGTCAGGTGATGCGTGAGACCGGCGCCGGCTGGGTCTATGCCGATGCGGCGGGCCATCCGCGTATCGACTATCAGCGCGGAAGCATCCGCGACGCCTTCGATTTCGGCCCGGTGATCGGAGTGTCGGTTCCGGCCGCGCGTAAAGTGGGAATCGACGACGGCTGGAAATGGGGCGGACTGTACGACCTGCGGCTCAGAATCGCGGAGCGGCACGCGATCGTGCGGATTCCCGAGCCGTTGTACAGCGCGTCGGCCGGCGACGCGCGGCCGACAGGCGAGAAGCAGTTCGATTACGTCGATCCGCGCAATCGCGATTACCAGCTCGAAATGGAGCGCATTGCAACCGCGCACCTGAAACGCATCGGCGCCTGGCTGGAGCCGCATTTCAAGCCGGTCCCGGCGACAATCGAAAGCTTTCCGGTCAAGGCCAGCATCGTGATTCCGGTTCGCAATCGCGAGCGGACGATTCTCGATGCGGTGCGAAGCGCGATCGGTCAGCGCGTTGATTTCGATTTCAATGTGATAGTTGTTGACAATCATTCGACGGACGGGACCACCGAGATCCTGCGCGCGATCCGAGATTCGCGCGTCAGGCATATCGTTCCCGAACGCACGGACCTGGGGATCGGCGGATGCTGGAATGAGGCGCTCTATTCGCGGGACTGCGGGCGCTATGCGATCCAGCTCGATTCCGATGACCTGTACCTCAATGACGGCGTGCTGGGCCGCATCGTTGCGGAACTCGAAGCGGGGCCGTATGCGATGGTGGTCGGCGCGTACACGATGGTCGATTTTTCGCTGCATGAGATTCCGCCCGGCCTGGTCGACCATCGCGAATGGACGCGCGAGAACGGCCGAAACAACGCGCTGCGTGTCAACGGGTTCGGCGCGCCGCGCGCTTTCGATACTGCGATTGTGCGTGAAATCGGCTTTCCGAACGTCAGCTACGGCGAAGATTATGCGGTCGCGTTGCGTCTAAGCCGCGATTACGAGATCGGCCGGATTTACGAGCCGCTCTATCTTTGCCGCCGATGGGAGGGCAACAGCGACAGCGCTATCCCGCTCGAAGCCGCCAACCGCTACGACTTCTATAAAGACTGGCTGCGGACCGTCGAGCTTCAGGCCCGAATGCGGCGATGATCGACCGGGTGGAAGAACTCTTCAGGCGTCAGGCGAGGGCCTGGCCGCAGCTCGCGAAAGGCCTCGCCGGTCTCGCGCAGGCACGGACGCGAACGGTCCGCGTCGACTGGTTCGAAGTCTTCATCCGTCACATACCCCACCGGGTCGGCAGCACCACCGCGGCGGTCGATCGCGAGACGATTGCGAAGCGTCCCTGTTTCTTATGTGCGGGAAACCTGCCGCCGGAGGAGGAGGGCCTGGAATTCGGCGATTTCACGATCTACTGCAATCCGTTTCCAATCGTGGATCGTCATCTGACGATCGCTCATCGCGAGCATCGCATGCAGCGCATCGCGAACCAGATCGGCACCATGCTCGATCTCGCCGCAACCCTGCCCGCTTGTTTCATCATCTATAACGGCCCGCAATGCGGCGCATCTGCGCCCGACCATCTGCATTTTCAGGCCGGCTTGCGACAGTTGCTGCCGATCGTGAAGGAGACCTCCGGCCTGACCGGGATCGCGGCGCCGAATTACGCGCGAAACGTTTTGATCCTGCGCGGGCGGGATCGATCGGCTTTGATTGACCGAACCGAGAGGGCGATCGGTCTGCTCGCCGAAACCACGGGGGAGCAGCCCGAGCCGATGGTCAACATCGCGGCGTACGAGGAGGCCGGGGAGTGGACGATTTTCCTGTTCCCGCGCGGAAAGCATCGGCCGGAGGTGTTTCACACCGGCGAGCTGACGGTGAGTCCGGCGGCGATAGATTTGTGCGGAATCTTCGTCGTGCCGCTCGCGCGCGATTTCGAAGTCATCACGGGCGACGCGATCGCAGCAATTTTTCGCGAGGTCACGCTGGATAACGATCGATTTCGGGAAGTCGTTGCGAAGCTGGAGCGCGAACCTTGAACGTATCGGTAGGACTCGTCACCGCACGGCCGGCGGTCGAGGTCGAATTGATCGGCGCGTATACCGACAGCTCCGGCAGGCGCTACGCGCCCGGCCGATATCGGTTCGATTCCGAAGCGACGCTCACTCCGGCCGACCCCGCATCGTGCGCGTTCGCCCTCGACGACGTCACGATCGGAATCGGATTTCATTGGCAGCGCGAGGAGCGCCAGGTATTCCGCGGCGTCTTGCGGCTCATCAAGCGGGAGGGCGGGTTGACGGCGATCAACGACGTTGCGCTCGAAGAGTACGTGACCAGCGTCATCTCGTCCGAGATGAGCGCCTCGTGTCCGATGGAACTGCTCAAGGCCCACGCCGTGATCTCGCGAAGCTGGCTATGGTTTCCGAAAGTCAATCCGCCGCGCGCCGGACGGGCGCCGGCGGAGCGCCGCGATTCGCATGAAATCGTCCGCTGGTACGGCCGCGAGATGCATCGCGATTTCGACGTATGCGCCGACGACCATTGCCAGCGCTACCACGGCATCACGAAGGCCTTCTCTCCGGCCGCGGCCGAAGCGGTGCGCGTCACGGCCGGCGAGTTTCTCCGCTATGGCGGCGCGGTCTGCGATGCGCGGTTTTCCAAGTCGTGCGGCGGGATGACCGAAAATTACGCGACCGCCTGGGAAGATGAGGATGTTCCCTATCTCAGGTCGGTCTACGATGGCGCGACGCAACCATCGCCGTGCAGTCCCGAGATGTGGATACGCTCCAGCCCGCCGGCTTACTGCAATACGAATGATTCGCAACTGCTCGCCCGCGTGCTGCCATCATTCGATCAGGAGACGCGCGACTTCTATCGCTGGCATGCTGCTTACACGCCGGAAGAACTTGCCGGGCTGGTCGAGTCGCGGCTGGGCGTGAGCCTCGGTCCGATCCGCGGCCTCCAGGCGCTCGCGCGCGGGCCGTCGGGCCGGATCTATCGGCTGAAGATCACCGGCGAACGCGACTACATCATCATCGGCAAGGAGCTGGAAATCCGCCGCGCGTTGTCGCGCACCCATCTTTACAGCTCAGCGTTCGTCATCGAGAAGGAACCGGGCCGCTTCATTCTGAGAGGCGCCGGATGGGGGCACGGTGTCGGCCTATGCCAGATCGGCGCGGCGGCGATGGCGGAGCAGGGGAAGGATTACGTCGAGATTCTGCGGCATTACTATCGCGGAACGACGATCGGCGTTCATTTAGCCCCCTGACGTGCGGCAAACAATCTTAGGGCCACAAAACGCGGAGCGTGTTCGATCGCTACAACATCGTGAGCGAGGCGGACCTTGAGCAGGCTGCTAGACGCCTTCAGTCACACCTGGCCACTCAACCGCTGGCAAAAGCATAGTCTGCGGGCGCCATCGCGGCCGAGCGCGCCTACTTCGCGAAGCGTATTAGCGTCAGTGCGCCAGCAGCGTCACGCCGGAGCCGGTAAGCGGCTCCGGGGGCCGGTCGCGCGAATCCTTCAAACCGCTTCGAGCCGCGACCTGATGGCACGCATCCGCGCGGAGAGGTCGGACTCGCTTATCAGTCCACGGCTGAGCATCGTATGAGCCAGCGCGAGTAGCTGACGTTCTGGCTCGGGAACATCGGCATAGGCGGACTCTGCGAGCTCATCCTCGGCGGCGCGCCGTTCGAGTACCGGCAGCGCACCGCTTACGGCCAGGCACTCGCAGGTTGCTATCAGGCTGGTCTTCCATGGCGGATTCGGATTGGTTACCCCGTAGCGCGGTGCAAGAGTGTTCCAAGTCTGGTCCTCGGAGCGCAGCGCCTCGAGCAGCGCGTAGCGGGTGTTGGCCAGCTCTTTATTCTCGCTCATGGCCGAGCTCCCCTCAGTCTCGGGAACTTCCGACGGGACGCCGCGCCCGATGCATGGGATGAACGTCTGCGGTCCTGCCGGGGCGCGGCAGGGCTACGCCAATCATACAGTCGCGCGTGACAATCTCGGCCAGCTGCTCCTCGGTCCAATTTTCGGTGCCTGCAGGCCGCACCGGGAGAACCATGAAACGGCACTTCTGGTTGGAGTCCTCGACGCGTATCTCGACTTCGGGCGGAAGGACCAGGCCAAACTCCGCAAGAACCTGCCGGGGCCAGCGCACCAGTCGGCGGCGATAGTTTGTAGTGCGATACCATTCGGGCGACATCCCGAGGAGCGGGCGCGGGTAGCACGAGCAAAGCGTGCAAACAATCACATGATGCAGCGTCGGGGTATCTTCCAGAACGCGCAGGTTCATGTAGTCGCTTGGGGTGCCGAAGCCGGTGGGCTCGGCCCAATCGATGCCGATCTCCTTGCAGGCTTTCACGGCATCTTTCAGAACACGCTCTTTGAAAGCGGGGTCGACCCAGGCTTTCGCTACCAACCGGGAACCGGCGGCAGGCCCAATCGACTCGGCCCACTCGGTGAACCTTCGATGATCTTCGGCGGTAAAGAGGCCGTGTTCGATGGCAAGTTCGCGGACCGCGATTTCGAGAACTTCGAAATCGGTTATTTCGTCCACCGTTGGCGCCGCGGGGTGTTCGGCGCCACCATTTCCCGGCGTATGTGCATGACTCATTTTTTGGATTCTCCTCCGGTTCGATCCGTCGATTCAATTCAGGTCAGTCGTCGGCGGGTTCAAGCCAGCGCTCAGGCGATTCAGTCTGTAGGGTGTCGTTGTCGAATGGGTATCCGGGCCAGAGATCCTTTTGCCGAAACCGCACAATGTAATATTGCTCGATCCGGCCGTCTCGATTGAAAGCTTCGTCCTCGGGGATGAGGTCCTGATATGTGCATGCGGCGATAGTCCCGACGGCGCCGCGAACGTACATCTGCGTGCGGCTGTAAAACAGATTCGGCAGGTCCTTAACCCGCACTCGGTCCCCCACCTTGAAACGGGCTTTGCCGGCGGCAGCCGGGGGCGTTCCGCGTGACTCACTTTCTCGCATAGCGCGCTTTCACCTCCGCGATCTTCTCGATCAGTTCGGATAAAGCGATATGTTTCTTGTCCACCAGCATTCGCGCCGCCGCCAGTATCCAGCGTCCGTAGTACGGGATGCCCAAGTACATTGCATAGCCCAGGTCGTTATCGGCTCGACGGCGTCTCTCCTCGGAATTCCATATCCCGCGCCATCCAAGGACTTCGCAGGTAACGTAGGTGTTGAGTTCCCACTGCTCCTCCTCCTTCTCTTCATAGATGGCGGGGACGTCGAACTGGCCGCCGACATCGTGGGGCGGATGCAGATAGGCTTTCACCACGGGGCTGGCCAGCTCGTAGTTCCAGTTTTGCGGCATATGCAGCGCTGGCTGCAAAAAGCTGATTATCTCCTGCTGCTGGACTAGCTCTTCTCGCCCCGCCATTTTTGCGCCACCTCCTCAGGTTGCCTTTCTGCGTGGTCGAAAACCCTTGCGTGCTTGCCGTAGCGCAGTTCGCGCCGCAGAGAGTCTGCTCGACCGGAGTTAGACCTCGGACGCATTTTCGGTAAATTAGCGCGGCGGCGACCCCGGCATCAAGAAATTTCGCGCTTGCAGCGGTCCTCGCGTCGCTAAAGCCGAAGATACCGTGGATGCAGGCGAGTATGTCCGCCTGTGCCAGGTCCCGATCTCCCGGCATGGCTGCTGCGCAGCCGCATTGACAGCGAGCGGGCGCACTCCGGCCGTCGTAGCAAGTCGCCGCAGCCGCCGAAGATCGACTCCCGAGAAAATAAATTTGGTGACGGAACCTACAACCGTCAGACAATTCTACCCCATGCCGTCATCGCTGCCGCGTGGTGATGGGTCCGCGTCTTCCCGGGCGATCAAAACGGCAAGTTCCCGCCCGACGGCACATCAGTTGAGGGTTCATGCGAGCCTTCGACCCATATTGATTTTCATCGCGCCGGATGACTCGCCAGCGCAGACCCGCTATATTTGGCGAACTTGAGTTGTTCCTGGATAAGGCGACTCATCATGATGGAGGGGGCGATGGTCTACAGTTGTTTGCGCACATCAATGGCCTCGAATGAGCTTCGCGGCGGTAACAAGCGGACCTGCGTCCTGATCGCGTCGCTGTTCGCCGCGATCATGATGGCCGGCGGCGCCTTCGCGCAAGATATCCCGATTGTCAAAATCGATCCAAATTCCGCGCGTTATGCGGTCGGCAAGGGCGTCAGTCGGGAGACTGCGGCGGCGATCGCAGCGTCGCCATTGCTTGCCAAGCCGCTGACCACCTGGGATGGAAGCTTTACCACCGACTCGACGAATTATCCGTTCACGATGGTGGGGACCGATCCGTCGCTCGGCTCCAAGACCACGAAGGTCAAGGTCATCCTCGTCCCAATCGTCTTCAAGCTCCCCGGTCTCAAGTTCAACCCGAACAAGAAAGTCTCCTGCAGCAGCAACAAATCGGCTGTGGGACTGGCGCTGAATTCACCGATTTTCAAATCTTTGGATTACAACCTCAGCGGAACCGATGTCGGCAAGACCCAGTACACCGACGCGTTCCAGCGGGCGAATTTCTGGAATTTCGTTTCCACGACCGCACCAGATTACCACGTGCTGCTGAACACGCCGACCGTGATGGCCCCGATAGTCGTGAATGTGCCGCCTTCGTCCGCAGGCGCGGCCTCCGGTGCGGCAGCGTGCGGACCACTCGGGGGAACACTCGGACTAGCCGATATCAACTGGTTCGATGGCGTCGAGGTTCCGAAGCTGTTGAAAAGAATCAACGCGAAGCCCAATGTGCTGCCGATTTTCCTGGCTTATGATGTCGTTTTCTTCGTCTCAAGCGTCAATAACTGTTGCATCATCGGCTACCACAACGCGATCCAGACAACCAAGGGAGTGCAAACCTACAGCGAGGCGGGAATCATCGACAGCGGCACCTTCAACGGTCTCGACGACGTGGTCGCGCTGGGCCATGAAGTGGCGGAATGGATGGACGATCCGTTCGTGAATAACATCACGCCACCCTGGGGACACGTCGGGCAAGTCTCAAGCTGCCAGGGTAATCTTGAGGTCGGCGATCCGCTGTCAGGCACGGAGTTCAGCGAGCAGGGAGCGAACGGCTTCACCTACCATGTGCAGGACCTTGCGTTCGTGCCGTGGTTTGCGGAGGCGGCGACATCGTTCTCGGTCAACGGATGGTTCAGCTTCTTCGGGACGTTCACAAGCTCAGCCGCGCCCTGCAGCTAGGGAGCCTCGGCACAGGTAAGGAGCGCTGCGCGGACGCGGAACCGGAACCGGTACCGGCTTCGCTTGCGCGAAGCTGTCCGAGATCCCTCGGCTTCGTTCGCGTCGCTCACTTCGCTCGGGATGACAAACAGGGGCATTGGTATAGCACGCCGGCTTGTGCAGAGCTTCCTTAGCGTTCGAACGCGCTACGGATAGCCAGCTCGCTCGCGCGGTTGGCGATGAACGCATCGCCGCGATCGATGAAGTCGGCGAGCGGTAGCTCGACCAACGATGCGGAGAGTGTCGAGTCGCGCGAGCCTCCATCGTGCAATGACCGTCTCGAAGCCGGCTGCTTTCCCCGGCTCGGGTCGGCGATATCGCATTTATATCAAGATCTTCCAAGCGGTATGATTGCGGCACAGAGTTGGGACCAGAGGACATGAATTTATGACCAATGCTGCCGACTTGAGAACCGACTCCCAGCCCGCGTGGGATGCGCGCGACGTTGCGATGCTGGAGCGGATTCAGCGCCGCGTGCTGTGGCTCGCCACCTACATGGTGCATCACGCGAACCACCTGCGCGACGGCGCGGGCGTGAAGGTCGGGGGCCATCAGGCGAGCTCGAGCTCGGTGGTGACGCTGCTCACCGCGCTCTATTTTCACTATCTCAAGCCGGGCGATCTGGTTTCGATCAAGCCGCACGCGTCGCCGGTCTTCCATGCGATCCAGTTTCTGCGCGGCTACCTGCCGGGTTCGAAGCTCAGGGAATTCCGCCAGTTCGGCGGATTGCAGGCTTATCCATCGCGCACCAAAGATGTTGACGGCGTCGATTTCTCGACCGGCTCGGTGGGCCTGGGCGCGGTGGCGCCGATTTTCGGCGCGCTGGTGCGCGATTATGTGGCGGATCATTTCGGCGCGGACCCGAACCGTCCCGGCTCCGGATGGCAGATTGCGCTGGTCGGCGACGCGGAACTCGATGAGGGCAACGTCTGGGAGGCGCTGGGGGAGGAGTTCACGCAGCGGCTCGCGCGCGTGATGTGGATAATCGATCTTAATCGGCAAAGCCTCGATCGCGTGATTCCGGACGGCCGCGCGCAGCGTCTGCGTGAAATGTTCAAGTGCAACGGCTGGGAGGTGATCGACCTCAAGTACGGCCATCGGCTCGAGAGCGTTTTCAGCCGGCCCAAAGGCGCGAAGCTCCGCGCGCTCATCGATGCGATGAGCAACGAGGAGTACCAGAGCCTGCTGCTGAAGGATGGCGAGACGATTCGCGAGCGGCTGATCGCGCGCGAACCCGCGATGGCCGAGTTGCTCGGCAACTACTCCGGCGACGAGTGCAAAAGCCTTATCGCCGACCTCGGCGGACACGATCTGGCGAGTGTGCTCGCCGCCTATGCGCGCGCGTTCGCGGTGACCGATCGCCCGGTGGTGATCTTCGCCTACACGATCAAAGGCTGGGGCCTGCCGATCGCCGGCAATCCCGCGAATCATGCGCGCTTGCTGAAGCCGTCTGAAATTGCGCATCTGCAGGACGAGCTTGGCATCGCGCGCGGCGACGAATTTGCCGGCTTCCCGCCGGACAGCGACGAGATGCAATACATCCGTAGCACGATGGAGATGCTCGGATGGTCGCACGAGCGCAGCCCCGGCGGTCCGGCGGCGAAGCTGCCGCAGATTCGACCCGCGCTGGGACTGCATTACCAGGGCTCGCTTTCGACGCAATCCGCGATGGGCAGCGTGCTGGTGAACCTGGCGCGTATCCCGGAGGTCGCGCCGTATCTGGTGACGGCATCGCCGGACGTCGCGATGTCGACGAATCTCGGCGGATGGATTCATCGCGCGGGTATCTACTCGCGCCGTCCCGAGAGCCGCAACTACTTCAAGGAGCTGGGCATCGCGCTTCTGATCGACTGGAAGGAGAGCCCGCGCGGACAGCACATCGAGCTCGGCATCTCGGAGACCAATCTGTTCATGCAACTGGGCCTGCTGGGCCTTGCAGACCAGCTCTATGGGCAGCCGCTGCTGCCGATCGGCACGGTTTACGATCCGTTCGTATGCCGCGCGCTCGACGCCTTCATCTACGGGCTTTACTCGGGCTCGCGCTTCATCGTGATCGGCACGCCGTCGGGCGTGACGCTGAGCCACGAAGGCGGCGCCCATCAATCGACCATCACGCCGGGGATCGGCGCGCAGTTGCCGGGCCTTTTAAGCTACGAGCCGGCGTTCGCGCAGGAGGTCGAGTGGATCATGCTCGATGCGCTCCGCGCGCTGCACGATCGTGAGCATGGCGCGAGCGCCTATCTGCGGCTTTCGACGCGATCGATCGACCAGGCGCCGTTCAATCGGTTTCTCGCCGGGCGCGATGAGAGCGAAGTGCGCCGGCGGGTGTTAGCGGGCGGCTATCGGCTGATCGATCGCAGCGCGGAACGCGATTACAGCGTTGGCGACAACGTCGTGCATCTGTTCGCGGTCGGCGCGATGGTGCAGGAGGCGCTGACAGCGGCGGGCGAGCTGGAGCGCGACGGGATCTTCGCCAACGTTTTCGTGGTCACCAGCGCCGATCGTCTGTTTCATCAGAGCCTCGCGGCCGGAGCAGAATCGGACGGGCTCGGCTGGCTCATGTCGGATGACGAGCGCGGCGCGCCGATCGTCACCGTCCACGACGCTCATCCGCTTACGCTCGCGGCGCTCTCCCGCGCATTGTCGAGACGGGTCGCGAACCTCGGCGTCACCAGCTTCGGCCAGACCGGCGCCCTCGAGGAACTTTATCGGGCGCATGGCATCTCCGCCGCGCACATCGCGGCGGCGGCGCGCGGCCTGCTCGATTGACAGAACATGGGATGCGCCAGCATCCGCAGCCTGTCGGCGCGATCAAAAGACCGGCTCCGAGCCTGGCCGAGCGCGCAGACCAATTCCCAACTCTTGCCTGAGTGAGCGGGCTGGGTAAAAGATAAATCGATGAAACTCGTCGGCGTGATTCTGATAATTGCCGGTGTAATTTTCGGCACGGCGCTCGTTGGGACCGTGACGCACAGCAAAGCGCACATCAACGACTTCGTGGTGGCGATCGGTGGGCTGATCGCGGCGGGTGAGATCGTGGTCGGATTCATCCTGCTGTTTGCCGCTTCGCCGCGATCCCGGGGCGATAGCAGGTTGCATTCGGCAAAGCCCACGTAATACGAGTTGCAAATTTTCATCATCCGGGCATCCACGGCTCGGATCGCGCTGGCGATCTCGTCCAACGCGTGTAGCGCTTCATCTATCTGTGCGAGCTGTCGTCTACGCAGGCTCTCCCGTTTAGCTTATTGAGGCTTGCGATAATCACGAATGTTGCGACAGTGTCAACGCACGACTGCCATCAGTGCCACGGTTGCTCTATGTAAGCTTTTGAGGGGCAAGATACACTCGGGCTTTTCCACAGCAGACTAGTTCGCCTTAAGAAATTAATCATCAAAGCTCACTAGAGCTATATAAAAACAGTCTATAGTAGCTTAATTATCGCGTTTATCAGGTTGACATCGTTCGATGTGCCTGTTAGCGTCATGGCGCTTTTGCTTCCCAGGGGGTTCCGTTATTGCCGGTTCCTCTAATTTTTCCCGGGTTTACGGGATGGCGGACGCGTGTTCGACGAACGTGATTCGTCCTAAGTCTTCGGTTGAAAGAACTTTCGGCGTGTTCGATACCTTACGGCCTATGACGCCCTTTGCCTTCACCGTGGGCCGCCGTTTGAGAAATCGGTCTGCCACCGCATTTGCTTGCCGAGCCGCGGCTTTTGGGCCGTGGTCGCAATCAAACATCCGTTATCTGGCGCGCTGCCTGCCGGTCGTCATAGCGCTCGGATGCCTGGTTGGATGCGGCGCTTCGCAGCCGCCGCCACCCTCAGCTTCCCTCCCGACTGTCGGCACTGTGCCGCCGGCGCAGAGCGCGATCGATTCGCTCAAGGCGTCGTCGCTCGATCAGCTCATGCAGGAGCGGCGTGCGAATGCCTCTGACTTCCCGATCGGGATCGGCGATGTCATCCAGGTATCGCTTCCGGGATTGAAAGGTACGGGCTCGGGTTTCGAGAACAGTGGCGGTGCGAGCGCTGCGGCCGGCGGTTCTGATCCTGCGGGAGCGGACGACTTCGATTCGGAAACCGTTCGCGTCGATGGCATGGGAGACATCGACCTGCATTTCGTGGGCAAGGTTCACGCCGCGGGCCTCACGGAAGCGCAACTCAAGCAAGAGCTGGAACGGCGCCTCAACAAGTACATGTACAACCCCGAGGTGGAGCTGTTCGTAAAGAGCTACAGCAGTCGCGAGGTGGCGGTCTCCGGCGAGGTCCATCAGCCCGGCATGTACACCGTGAACGGACCGACCGAGACGATTCACGATCTGATCATCCAGGCAGGCGGGACGACCGATAATGCGGCGTCGCGGATCGTGCTTACGCCGGCCAAGGAAAATCCGAACGCGGCGATCGCATCGACCGCGTCTCATCTTGCGCAGACGCAATTTCAGGCTGCCGCCGTTCACGACCCGAAGGGGGCGCCGCCGCTCAATGGAATGCTCAAGGAACCCGTCGCCGCCAGCTATGTAATCGATCTCGGCAGCGACCCGTCCGCGGATCGTTATCTCAACATGCCGGTGCGCCCCGGCGACACGATCTATGTGCCGCGTGCCGGCAGCGTCAGCGTGGTCGGGTGGGTCTATACCCCCAAGTCACTGGACATCACTCCGGGATTGACGGTGCTGGGCGCAATTTCCGCCGCAGGCGGTCCCATGTACGCGGCCGACCAGACGAACATCAAGATTATTCGTCAGGCCGGCAAGGACGAGACCAGGACGATCGTCGTCAACTTAAAGGACATTAAGAGCGCACGCGAACGCGACGTTCCACTGCAAGCGAACGATGTGGTCGAGGTGGGGTACTCGACCTGGAAGATTCCAGGCTATGCCCTCTATTACGGCGTCCAGGGGCTCTTCAGCTTTGCGCCTGCCGCCATGATGGTCAACGGCCTCTGACTTCCTGAGAGTATCGCGGAGATGGCTGGAGACATAGCCCCGTACTCGAGTCGCCGCTCCCGACAATCGCGCAAGGCGCAGCTTACTGTCCTTGCCGAGGATATCGAGAGCAATCTTCAGGAAGACCTCCATCAATACTGGCGGACGATCCGGAAACGCATCGGGCTGGTCCTTGCGATTCCGGCGGCGCTGCTCGCGCTTACGATCCTGCGCGATGAAATGGCGACGCCGCTCTATACCGCGACGGCAACCATACTGATTCGGAACACGCCGCCGTCGATGCTCGAAAACGCGACGGTAACAATCGTCTCGCAGAATTCCGATTCGGATTCCGACCAGGACGAGACTCAGCTTCAACTGCTCAAATCGAAGACGCTGGCCGCGCGCGTGGTGGCTGCCGAAGGTCTTCGCAACGATCCGGCCTTCCTCGGGCGGCGGCAGACGGGTTTGCTCGCGACCGTGCGCGATCAGCTCAAACAGTTGTTGTTCGGGCGCCCCCCGCGTGTCGTGACGCCGGGCGAGCATCCCGAGGCTTCGTCGCTTGACACCGAAGCATCGACGCTCCCAAGCGATTCACCGAGCCGTCTCCCGGACGAGTCGCCGGCAGGGGCCGCGCCTCCGCCGCGGGGCGCGCTGGTCAGCGCCTATCTTTCAAAGCTGCAGATCTCGCCGGTTCCGAACACGCAGATGGTGAAGATCAGCTTTACCACCGCCGACCCGAGGCTGTCGGCGCGACTGGCCAACGCTCACGCGCGCGAATTCATCGCGTGGGGCGTCGAGATGAACTCGCACGAGAGCGAAGAGGCCGAAGATTTTCTGAAGGGCAAGTTGCAGCAAATCAGGGAACAACTCGAAGCTTCCGAAGCCGCCGTCAATCAGTATCGCCGCGACAAGGGCATAGTTCCGGGTCTGATTTCCGTCAACGGCAAGGAAGACGTCATCCTGGAGCGCCTCAACAAGATGAGTGAGGAGCTTCAGGCGGCCCATCTGCAGACCATCTCGCTTGCGACCCAGGTGATGATGATCAAGAAGGGCCGCGCCGATGCGCTGCCGGAGGTGATCGGCAGCGGACTCGTGCAGCGGCTCAAAGAGCAACTCGACAGCGACGAGGCGCAATATGCCGCGCTCTCCGGAAAATTCAAGCCGGATTACCCGCCGATGCGCCAGCTCGCGTTGCGGATCGCCGGCACGCGCTCGGTGCTGGAGCGCGAAATTTCCAGCGCGGTGGCGAGCGTTGAGGCGCAGTACGCGGGCGCGCAGGAGCGCGAGGCGAATCTGCAGAATGATCTCAATCAGCAGAAAGCGCTGGCCTTCGGCCTCAATGATGCCGCGGTCCGCTACCTGATCCTCGAACGCGACGCCGATACCAACCGCGAGCTGTACAACGCGGTCCTGAAGCGGATGAAGGATCTGACGGTAGTCGCGGACGTTCACGCCTCCAACGTTTTGATCGTGGATGAAGCGGAAGCTCCCGGCGGCCCGTCCAGCCCGGAACTCTTCCGCGACGCGATCGCCGCCGCCGTGCTTGGCTTGGTGCTGGGTGTCGCGCTGGCGTTGCTGATCGATCTGCTCGACAACACCTTCCAGGATTCGCGCGAGGTCGAACGCTACCTGCGCGTGCCGAGTCTGGCGCTGATTCCGGAAGCTGTCAAAACCCGCGAATCGCTCTATATCTCGGGCAACGATGCGCCCGACACCACTTCCGTTGAAGGCCCGAGCAGGCTCCGCGCCCTCGTTACCTACCAGGGAGGCTATTCGATTCTTGGCGAAGCGTATCGAAATCTGCGGACCGGCCTGATGCTGTCGCGGGCCGGCTCGCAGCCGCGCATAACGTTGATCACCAGCGCCGTGCCCGAAGAAGGCAAAACGACGGTGTCGGTCAATACCGCGATTGTGCTGGCGCACGCGGGCGGGCGAGTGTTGTTGATCGATGCTGACCTGCGGATCCCGCGATGCCACAAGGTGCTCGGGGCGCCGAACCTGCGCGGGTTGACGGAGGTGCTGACCGGCCTCGCCACGCCCGAGAACTGCATCTCGCCGACTGCGATCGACAACCTGTTCATCATGACGGCCGGGCAGTTGCCGCCCAATCCGAGTGAACTGTTCAGCTCGCCGCAGATGAGCCGGCTGCTCGATCAATTACGAACCGAGTTCACGCACATCATTATCGATTCGCCTCCGGCTCTGCCGGTGAGCGATGCGATCCTGTTGTCGGTGCTCGCCGACGGCGTGCTGGTCGTGGTCGCCGGCAACAAGACCCCGAAACAGCAGGTGAAGGCGGTGCTGGCGCGGCTCCGGCACGCGCACGCCAAGATCTTCGGCATCGTGCTGAACCGGATCAAAATTCACAAAGTCGATTACTTCTTCCCCTACTACAAGTATTACGGCCCCGCGGAATCTGACGAGCAGGACGGGAACTCCGCTCCGGACAATGTGGCGGAGAACTGAAGGTCGTCCGTTTAAAGCTTCGGTTCGGAACCGGACTTCGCGTTTTCATCTCTGATGTCCGACCTCTGGGACAACCTGGTTCTCGCCAGCACCGCGCTGCTTATGTTCTTCACGCCGTTCGCGTTCGGCTCGGTCGATCCCTGGTCGCTCGCGCTCGCGGAATGCCTCTGTTTTTCGCTCACCATCTTCTGGTTCGGCAAGGTTTGCCTCACACCCGGAGCAAAATCCGATTGGCTGGCGTTTTCGGAGTGGGACTTTCGCGCGCTCGCGATTCCGACGCTCGCACTGCTCGGCTTCATCGCATTTCAGCTCGTCCCGCTTCCGCCGCGCGTGATTGCCGTGCTCTCGCCGCAGGCCCATCAACTATATGTGCGCAGCCTTCCGGGATGGCCCACGCAACTGGTCTACCAACAGCGCGAGTTCCAGCAGTCATTCGCGAAGCGCAAGCGGTCTGCGGATCCCGTGGTGCTGCCTACCGCCGATGGAGTGAAAAAGGGGGCGACCGTTCCTTTCATCGCGAAGTCGCGCGGGCCGGCAGCGACCGCATCGGCAGATGAGAACGCATCGAAAGCGAATTCCCCGGCGCCCATTCCCGGCGCGGGCGCGTGGCGTTCAATTTCCGTGCTGCCGGCGCTGACCCGCGCATCGCTGCTCAAGTCGTACGCCTACGCCTGTCTCTTTTTCGTGATGGTCTTTTATCCGGCGGGGTTCGGCAGCCGCGACGATGAGCGCAGGTTCCGCCGTATCATTTTGCTGATCGTGCTCGCCGCGGGCGCGACGGTTGCGATCGTCGGCCTCGTCGAGCAGGCGTTCTGGAACGGCAAGATTCTGTGGTTTCACGTGCCGCATGATTGGGCGGGCCCGGCGCCCGGACCGCATCGCGCCAGCGGACCGTTTGTGGATCCCGACCATTTTGCGGTCTACCTCGCGATGACCCTGCCGCTCGCGATCGTCGGTGCGATGTTTCGCGCGCCGCTCGCGAGATCGCCGAGCTTCACCGGCTTTCAGTTCGTCTGTGCGGCATCCGCAGTGATGATGGTGGCGGCGATCCTGATTAGTCAGTCGCGCGCCGGGCTGATCGAAGTCGGAATCGTCTTCCTCACGCTTGCTTGGATGCTCCGCAGGCATTATCAGCAGCGCCTCGATGACGAGCTGGTCAGAAAAGTCCCGCAGAGCTCCTCGATGTGGGCGCTGGCGGTCGGCGGCTTCGGCGTCGCCGCCCTCGTCCTCGCGCTGGTGCTGGTCGGCGCGGGACAGCGCGAGCAGGCGGGCGGCCGGCTGGCGGAGAGCTTTTCAACCGGCGTCGGGATGACCGCGCGGTTTCGATGGTGGGCCGATACGGGACGGATGATTCACGACTTCCCGATCTTCGGAGTCGGCCTCGGCGCGTGGTCCGCCGTCTTCCCGCATTACCAGCGGCCGCCATGGTCGCCATATTTCGTCAATGCCGCACATAACGATTACATCGAGGCAGCCGCCGAGTATGGACTCGGCGGCTTGCTGCTCTTCGGGTGGCTATGCTGGACGGTCGGCCGGATCCTGAAGCGCGGCTCCGGCTCTTTCCAATCCAGCCAATGGATAATTTTTTCCGCGCTGGTCGCCTCGATTCTGGTCGTCGCCTTCGATGAACTCGGCGACTTCTGCCTGCAGATTCCGGCGAACGCGATGCTGTTCGTCCTGATCGTCGCGCTCGCCACGCGCATCGCGCGCTCGCACGTCGCGCGAACTTTCGACGAGCCTGGGATCCTCACCGCCATGATCGCGCCGGCTGCGATCGCACTCGTCGCGATGATCGCGGTGGTATGGGCCGTTCGGCAGAAAGAGATCGACTATCCCGACGATCTTCCGTTTCCGAAATCGACCTGGCAGGCTGAAGCGGAAATCGTGTCACATCCGTCGAGCCCTTATCCGCATCTGTGGCTGGCGAACATGCTGCACGATCAGAGCGGAAGATGGCCGGTCGCCGAACTCGACACCGCGGTATGGCTCGACCCCAACAATCCGAAGGCCCGCGACTGGTATATCGTCGCGTTGCTGCGCGATGGGCGCTTCGCCGAGGCGCTGAAAGAACTCTCGCGCGCAACCTTCCACGCCCCCGCCCAGTCCGATCATTTTTATCTCAGTCTGGAAGTGCTGCCGTATCTCTCGGAGCCGCAGCGCACGGCGATCGAAACCGGTCTCGGCGAGGCCGCCAATCGCGGTTTCGATGGCGCCGTGGACAGCCTCGCTACGCTTTATACGGCGGAGAAGCGGACGCTCGATGCCGCCCGGCTTTATGACAACGCCGCCCGGGCCGAAGACGATCCGGCGCTCCGGTTCAGGTACTATCTCGGCGCCGGGGAGGCTTACGCGTCGTCGGGGCGCGCCGCCGATGCCGAACGCACACTGCTCGCTGCGATCGACGCCGATCCGTACGATTTCAGGTCCTATCGCGACTTGATTTCGCTGGTGTACGGCCCGGCGAGAAACGAGGCGTCGGCGAAGCGGGTGATCGAGATGGCCGCAAGCAGGGGTATCGACGCAGGCTCGCTTTATCTTGAGCTCGCGCGGGTCGATGAAGAGCAAGGCCACATTAAGTCAGCCGAGAAGGCCTTGCGCGATGCCGTCAGCTACGAGCCCTCGTATCGCCACCTGATGCTGCTGGGTCAATTTTATTTGCGTTATCAGAACTACGATTCGGCTGCGGAACTCCTGCGCCGCGCCGTCAAGCTCGCTCCTCAATCCGGGCAGGCCTATTTCTATCTCGCGCAAGCCGAAGAGGGTGATTATCAGTACCCGGCCGCGAAGGCCGATTACAGCCGCGCCATCGCGCTGGCTCCCGGTAATCGTGAGTTTCAGAGCAGGCGAAGCGACCTGCTGCGCAAAATCGACGATCATTCCCGAGCCGCCGGAGTACCCGGGCGGGCCGATTCGGCCGTCGATCGATGACCGCCGCATCGGCATCGATACCGGTGGCCTCGCCTGAGCCGCAACTCGCCGCGCGCCGTCCTGATTACACGTTCGCAATCCTGGTCGCGACTTTCTGCGCGATCTATCTGGCATGGTATCCGGCGAGCTACTCGATACTCGACGAAAGCTCGACGCTGTCGCTCAGCTATGCGATCGCTCACGGCACGATCTATCTCGACCAGGTTAATTTGAACGCGGGGCTCAGGATCGATCGTCACATCGTCTCGCTCTACTCGCCATTTCACGCCGCGCTCCTGGCGTTGTGCATGAAGATCAACTGGCGGCTCGGATTCGCGGTGACGGCGGGGTTCTTCGTCCTGGGCGCGTTCATCGTTCGCGCGCAGTTGCTCAAGTCGGGGCTCAGTCCGGCGTGGTCGGTTCTGTATTTTCTGAACCCGGGCACGCTTTACTATTCGCAAACCCTGATGGCCGCGGTACCAGCCGCGACGATGGGCCTGTGTGGTGTCGCGATGCTGTTGCGGCCGGCGCCACGGCTCGTGCTCGCGGGCCTGTTCCTCGGAAGCGCCGTGCTGCTGCATCCGTGGATGGGACCGTTCGTGTCAATTTTCGGCGCGGTATGGCTCCTGGAGCAGGGATGGGACGGCGCGGCGGAGCGCTTCGCTAAATTGGCGGCGGGCGCGATGCCCGCGATCGCGCTGCTGGCGCTGTACAATTTTCTCATCACCGGCTCGCCGTTCCATCCGGCATACTGGGTGCTGGGCCATCAGCATAATTTTGATGGCCGGCATTTCAGAGCATTCCTGATCTTTTATTTGGGGTCGTTGGCAATCTTTCCCATCGCGGGATGGAGCGTGTTGTCGCCACGGAGAGCGGATGGACTCGCGCTCCCGATCGCCTCGGCAATGACGATCCTGCTCGCCTCGCTTTATTACTATCGCGACGGCGTTAATCTGCAGGAATACAACATAATGCATCTGCTCGCCGGTGCGATTCCCGGACAGCGTTTTCTGCTTCCGGTGTCGTTCGTCGCGTGCGTTCCCGCCGCGCGATGGTTGAAAGCGCAGCTCTCGACGTTCGAGTCGGATCCGTCGCGCGTTAAAGGAGCGGCGTGCGTCGTATTTGGGGCCGGCTTTCTGCTTCTGAGCATCGGGCATCAGAATTATTTACGTGCTCATGCCGTTTTGCAGAAGGCCCTCGATGAGACAATTCCCGACGGCGCGGAAGTCGTCACATCATCGCAACTCGGGACCAATTTCGGCGGATGCAAGGAACTTGTGCCGGTCGTCAAGGTCCGGCATTGCCTCCAGATCGACTCAGCTCGCCCTCCGCTGCGTCACGACTATCTTTTGTGGGCTGGAGCGCCGGGCTCGCAACCACCCGCCACGTGGATAGACGGCCGTCGCGTGCATATGATTCGCGCCCGCTCATTCATCTGGAAGGCCGACTTCTGGATTGCGACGCCGATTGATCCGAAGCGTACGTCAGATCGGCGCGAAGCGATCAATTCTTTTTGAGCGAGTCGAATTGTGTGCGGCATAGCGGGCTTGATTGGCGTACGCGATGAGGGCGCGGTCCTCGGACGCCGGCTGATGACCGCGTTGCGCCATCGCGGGCCTGATGACGAAGGAATCGAGCAACCGCTGTCTACAGTGACGCTCGTGCATACGCGGCTCGCGGTTATCGATCTATCGCGCGCGGGGCATCAGCCGATGCGCGACCATCCCCCGCCCGGCTTGAAGCCGAACTGGGTGGTCTTCAACGGCGAGATTTACAATTATCGCGAGCTGCAGAACGAGCTTGCCGCGTCCGGATGGCCATCCCGAACGAATTGCGACACCGAGGTGATCCTGCACGCTTTCCGTATCTGGGGCGATGATTGCGTGTCGCGATTCCGCGGGATGTTCGCCTTATGCCTTGTCGATACAGCCCGCGGCCTGGCACATCTCTATCGCGATCGGCTGGGCATCAAGCCGCTGTACATTTATTGGTTTCCCGCCGGCGGATGCGTGTTCGCAAGCGAGTTGCGCGCGATCCTGAGCCTGGGGACCGAAATCGCGCCGGCGCATGTGAACCCGCGCGCGCTCGAAAGCTTTCTCGCGCAGGGCGCCGTGCAGGGCTACGAGACCCTGGTGGATGGCGTCTCGATGCTCCGGCCGGCATCGCATCTCACACTCGACCTGGATTCAGGCCGCGAGGTTTCGCGCCGGCAATACTGGAATCTGCCCCTGGACGTTGATCGCGCCGGAGATCGCAAGACGGCAGTCGACGATCTTCGCGCGATCGCTCACGAAGCGGTCCGGCTGCATCTGGTCAGCGACGCGCCGCTCGGCCTGTTCCTGAGCAGCGGAATCGATTCGACCGCGCTGCTGGCGATCGCTTCGGAAGAGGGCGCCAACCATCCGCAAACGCTCACGGTCGGCTTCGATTCCGCGCGCGACGACGAGAGCATCGCAGCATCCGCAATTGCGCACGCCTTCGGCGCCGACCATCGGACCGTGCCTCTTGCAAGCCCGGATGCGAAGTCCACGCTGGAAGAATCATTGGCCGCGATGGATCAGCCGACCGTCGACGGCTTCAACACCTATTTCGTGAGCCGCGCGGCGCGCGAGCAGGGTCTGACGGTTGCGCTGTCGGGTCTCGGCGGCGATGAACTCTTCGGCGGCTACGCGAGCTTCGTCGATATTCCGCGCGCGATGCGGCTCCGCAGGCAATCCGCTTTGAAATGGCCGGTCACGATCGCTGGCCGAATGCTTCGCACGCGCTTCGGCGCGAAGCTCGGCGAGGTCTACCGGCGCGATGCCGACCCGCTCGCGATGTACCTGCTGCGGCGCGAGTTGTTCCTGCCCGACGAGCGCCGCGGGCTGCATCCGTTGCCCGCAGGCTCCGATCCAATCACCGGCATCGAGCGCGGGCTTTTGGAAGAGGCGCGCCGCGACGAGCGCCCGCTCGATCGGATCAACGCCATCAGCCTGTTCGAACTCCAGTTCTTCATGCGGCACATGCTGCTTCGCGATGCGGACGCATTCAGCATGGCGGCGCCGATCGAATACCGCGTGCCGTTTCTGGATCATCGCCTGGTCGAAGCAGTGTTCGCGATGCCCGGCGAATGGAAACGGCCCGACCCGCGACCCAAGCCGCTGCTGCTCGACATCGCGGGCCCGCGCGTTCCGGAGTCCGTCTGGCGCCGCCCGAAGCAGGGCTTTTCATTTCCGTGGAAAGATTGGTTCCACGCGGAACCGCTCCGCGGCTACGCGCGCGAAGCGATCGCGGACGAACGCGGATGGAAAGACCTCGGCATCGACGCCGCGGCGGTCGACGACCTGCGCGCGCGTTTCGATCAGGGCGACAACCGGGTGAGCGCGCTGCAACTGCTGGCCTTCGTTTCGCTTTATGATTTCACGCAGCGCCATCGGCTGCGTCGGATATGATTCGTACTTCAACGGCGACGAAGCAGAAAACAGACCGCCGATGAAGCTGCTCTATCTGAATCCGATTGGCGCTCTCGGCGGCGCGGAGCGCAGCCTCCTCGATGCCATGACCGCGCTTCGCGACGCGCAGCCGCAATGGCGACTCCAACTGATTGCAGGCACGGACGGCGATCTCCTCGCAGGGGCGCGGGATATCGGCGTCGAGGCGCGGGTTCTATCCTTGCCCGAGGCCGTCACGCGAGCCGGCGACTCGGGCGCCAGCAATTTGATTTCGAGCGCCGCCGTTGCAGCTCGTGTAGCAGCCTCCGGGCCGCGGCTAATCGGCTATCTCAAGCGCCTTCGGCGCGCGACCCTTGCATCGCAGGCCGATATCATCATCAGCAATGGATTCAAGACTCACATTTTGGCCGCGTGGGCGGCGCCCTTGAGAATTCCGATCGTCTGGCATGTGCGCGATTACGTGCGGGCCCGGCCCCTGATGTCGCGCCTGATGAAGGCGCGCGCCCGGCGATGCTCGGTTGCGATTACCAACTCGCAAAGCACAGCCGAAGATTTGGCCCAGGCTTGTAATGGCCGGTTGAAAATTCGCACCGTCTATAACGCGATCGATCTCGAGCGTTTCAACGCTTGCGGCGCGATGCTAGACCTCGATGCGCTGGCCGGCGCGCAGCATCGCGATGAGGCCGCGATTCGTGTCGGCCTGCTCGGAACGACCGCCCGCTGGAAGGGGCACGAGATCTTTATGCGGGCGCTCGCGATGCTCCGGGATGACCGCATCCGCGGGTATATAATCGGCGGTCCGATTTACGACACGCGCGGCAGTCAATTCACGATGGCAGAGTTGCAAGCAACGGCGCGGAAGTTGGGTCTTGACGGACGCGTAAGATTTACCGGCTATGTGAACGATCCGGCGGCGGCGATTCGCGCACTCGATGTCGTCGTCCATGCGAGCACGCAGCCCGAGCCGTTCGGGCGCATCGTGGCCGAGGCGATGGCCTGCGGCAAGCCGGTCGTGACCGCCAATCTCGGCGGCGTCGCCGAAGTAATTTCCGAGGGCGAGAACGCGTTGACCTATCCCGGCCGCGATCCCGGGGCGCTTGCCGAACGCATCGTACGTCTGGCCGATGATCCCGACCTGCGGCGGCGATTGGGCGCGAACGGGCGGCGCCGGGCCGAAGATCGATTCGGTCGCGCGCGGCTCGCACGCGAACTGATCGCGATTTACGAATCCGTGATCGCGTCCCGATGATCCGCGTATTACATGTCGCGCCGGGGAATCTCTTCGGCGGCATCGAGACGCTGCTCGTTACGCTGGCGCGCCTGCGCGATCTCTGTCCGTCGATGGAGCCGGAGTTCGCGATCTGTTTCGAGGGCCGCTTGCAGTCCGAACTCGAAGCCGCTGGCGTTCCGGTGCACGGCCTGGGAGCGCTCAAGGTCAGGTATCCGAACACGATCTGGCGCGCGCGCCGGCGGCTGGCTGAGCTTCTGCGCCGGCGCCATCCCGATGTCGTCATCTGCCATCATGCCTGGACGCAGGCGATTCTCGGACCCGTCGTTCGCGCGGCGAACATACCGCTGGTGTTTTGGCTGCAGGGGCAGACCACCGGCCGTCATTGGTCGGAACGATGGGCCGCGCTGACGCCGCCCGATCTCGCGATCTGCCTGAGTCATTTTCTCACCACCGAATTGCGAACGATCTATCCCGACATCGCCGCGCACGTGGTTTACAATCCCGTGCCGCCGATCGCAGCGCTTACCGACGCTGCGCGCCGCGAGGTCCGCGCCGAAATCGGCACCGCCCCCGATGCGGTGGTCATCGCACAGGCCTGCCGGATGGAACCCGGCAAAGGGGCGCGCATCTTGCTCGATGCGCTCGGCTCGATCCGCGACATCGCAGACTGGGAATGCTGGCAAATCGGCGGTCCGCAGCGCGCGATGGAGCGCGAGTATTTCGATGCGCTCCGCGCGCAGGCGGCGCGCCTCGGTATCGATGGTCGCGTGCGCTTCTGGGGCCAGCGCGGCGATGTCGCGCGGCTGCTCGCCGCGGCCGATATCTACTGCCAGCCCAACGACACATTTCGGGAGGGACTGGGGGCGGTATTCATCGAGGCAATGCGCGCCGGTCTCCCGGTCGTGACGACGCGGCTCGGCGCCGCGCCCGAAGTGATCGACGAGACCGCAGGCTTTCTGCTCGCACCGGGCGACGCCGGCGCCGTGGCCGCCGCGCTCACCGAACTGATCCGCGATCCTGCGCTGCGCGCGCGATTGTCAGCAGGCGGACGCGCCCGCGCCGAAGCGCGCTTCTCGCCGGCGGTGCAAATCCCGCTGCTCTACGAAGTGTTGATGAAAGCGGTCCGAGGACATCCCGATCCGGCTTCGTCATCCGGGTGCCGGCAGCCGGGGTTGTTGTAAACCGATTCGCTCAATAGTGTCCTAATCGATGGAATCGCTTTTGCTGTGCGGCGCGGCGTTCACGCTGGTCTTTTTCTGCACCCGGCGCTCGCTCGCGGTCGGCATCAACGCCGCCATCGCGATCGGTTACCTGTACGGGATTATCCGCGCCAACGTTCCGCAGACCGCCTCGCATTTCATCTTCGATGCCGGCGTCGGCGGCCTCTACCTCGGCATCATGTGGCGCGGCCTCACCACGATGCAGCGCCTGCGCATCCGGCGCGTCCGCGGCTGGGTCATCTGCCTGATCGCGTGGCCGCTGATCCTGTTCTTCATCCCGATCCAGGATCCGCTGATCCAGCTCGTCGGATTGCGCGGTGCCGTCTGGTTCGTGCCGTTCGTGCTGCTGGGCGCGATGGTGGATGACGGCGAACGCTCGCAGCTCGCGGTCGGGCTAGCGATTCTGAACCTCGTGGCGCTCGCCTTCGCGCTCGGCGAGTTCACACTCGGCCTGCCGCGCTTCTTCCCCTACAACAACGTCACCGTCCTGCTCTACCAGCAGAACGATGTGGTCGCGGGTGCAAGAGATCTCTACCGGATTCCCTCGACCTTCCCATCGCAGGCCGGTTACTCCGCCACGATGGTGCTCGCGATGCCGCTGCTGGTCGGGGCATGGGCCCAATCGACCAGCAAGCGGATCAAGCTGTTGTTGACGGCCGGGCTGGTCGCCGGGTTGCTGGGCGTGTTCCTGGGCGCATCGCGGAGCCAGGCGCTGCTGATGTTTGCGCAGGGAGCGACGATTGCAAGTTTCGCCAGGATTCGGATGAAGCATCTGTTTGCCTTCGCCGCGATCGCTCTTGTCGTCGGCTATTGGGTTTACAAGGAACCTCGTCTCCAGCGCTTCACCAAGCTCGATACGAACTTCGTCGAAAACCGGGTCTCGGCTAGCGTTAACGAAAGTTTTATCGACGCCCTCTTTCAATATCCACTCGGCAACGGACTTGGCGGCGGCGGCACCAGCATCCCGTATTTTCTCCAGGATCGATTGCAGAATCCGACCTGGATCGAAAATGAATACGGGCGCCTCCTGCTCGAACTCGGGCTGCCTGGGCTCGGACTGTGGGTGGCGTTTATCTTCGCCTCGATTTTCTTGACGCCCGGGGATCGGAGCGGTCCATGGCGCGGCGGATGGCGGGTTGCAAAGGTTACCTGCGCAGCGACCTTCGGCACGGCTTTTATTGGTGTTGGACTCTTGACCTCGATCCCGGGCACCGCCTTGCTCCTGTTCATGACCGGATGGATGTGGGGGCCGAAGCTCAAACAGTTCCGCGTCAGGGCGAGCACGCTCGCTTCCGAACCCGCCGCGGCTGCTGGATGAGTCCGATGAGCGCGGAATCGAAACCGCCATGGGTGATCGTGGCCGGCAGCTTCCATCGCCACGGCGGGATGGATCGATGCAACTGGGCGCTGGCGCGCCATCTCGCCGCCGCGGGCCGCCGCGTGCATCTGGTCTGCCATTATGCCGACCGCGACCTGCTCGACGACGCGGCGATTACAGTTCATTGCGTGCCGAAGCCTGCGAGCTCCTTCATGCTGGGCGGCGTCATTCTCGCCCGAGAAGGGCGGCGCGTCGCCGCGCATTTGAGTCTCGCCTCGCCGGGCGCGCGGGTCGTGACCAACGGCGGCAATTGCTCGTGGCCGGATATCAACTGGGTCCATTGCGTGCATCACGCATGGCGGGTCAATCCCGATAAGTTTCCGTGGTGGCTCAAGGTCAAGGAGCGGGCGTTCCGCGCGATGGCGCTGCGCCACGAGCGAGCCGCGCTCCGCTCCGCCCGCCTCGTGATCGCGAATTCCGAGCGGACCCGCCGCGAGCTGATCGATTATCTCGGCATCGCGCCGGATCGTATCCAGGTCATCTATCCCGGCGCGCCGCCCGGCCTCTCGCCGGCAACGCCGGAACGCCGCGAGGCGGCCCGCAAATGGCTCAAGGTCCCGAGCGCGCGGCCGCTCGCCGCCTTCGTCGGCGCGCTCGGTTATGATTCCAACAAGGGCTTCGACGTGCTCTTCGCAGCATGGCGAAAGCTCTGTACCAGGCCGGATTGGGACGTCGACCTCGTCGTCGCCGGCGGCGGCCGCGCGCTCGATCGCTGGCGCGGGATGGTGGTCGAGTCGCGGCTCGATGACCGAATCAGGCTGCTGGGATTCACCGAGCGCATTCCCGATCTCCTCGCCGCCGCCGATCTGCTGATCAGCCCCGTCCGCTACGAAGCCTACGGCGTCAACGTGCAGGAGGCGATTTGCAGCGGAATACCCGCGATGGTAACCGCAGCGGCTGGCGTCGCCGAGCGCTTTCCCGCCGGTCTCGCCGAGCTTTTGATTCGCGATCCGGAAGACGTCGATGCGCTGGTTGCGATGCTGCTCAAATGGCGGACGGCGCTACCGCAATGGAAGGAACGAATCGCGCGCTTCTCGAGCGCGCTTCGCGCCGACACCCTTGAAGCGATGGCGCAGAAGATCGTCGCGGCGGCGGAATCAAATCCGCCCGCGAGCCGCGATCTCCGCATCTCAGCCTGAGACGTAATCGCTTGGCCGCCACGCCCAACCTCGCCGAATCCGCTACTGCTCCCGCCGGTCCGAGCCGCAGCACGCTCGCCGTGATGGCGTGGGGCGTCGGCAGCCTCAAGAGCGTGATCACGATGGCGGTCGCGTTCGTGACCACGCCCTACATCCTGCACTACTTGGGCGCGGATCGGCTCGGCGCGTTCCGCGCCGCGCAGCAATGGACCGGCTATCTCATCTATCTATACTTCGGACTCAATCCGGCGCTCGCCGTGATGCTGCTCAAATTCGCGAGCCGCGGCGAGATCGATCGCGCGGTCTCGGTCGTGAAGGCCGGTATCCGCCTCGAGCTGCGCCAGAGTCTCATCTTCGTCGCGCCGGCCGGTCTGCTGATGGCGTGGTTCATGCCGGTGCTGGTGCCCGTCGCGCCCCATCTGCAGACCGAGCTGCGGATCGGCGCGCTGCTCTTTCTGCTGGCCCTCCCGCTCGCTGCGGTCGAGGTGGTCCGCTCTTTTCTCGAATGTCTTCAGCGCGCCTACCTGGTGCATCTCGCGCTCCTGGTCCAGGCGATCATCACGATGGTGGGCGCGGTCTGGCTCGCATGGTGCGGCTACGGGCTGATCGGACAGTTCGTCGCGTATGTCGCCGGGATGCTCGCCTTCGCGATGCTGATCGCGGCCTTCGCGATCCCGCGGCTCAGCGGCTATTGCGCCGCGGCGACGCGCATCGATCGCGCGGAGCTGCGGGCGCTGCGATGGCCGCTGATGGTCACCGGCATCGGCAGCCAGCTCAATCTGCTGACCGACTACATAATCGTCGGCCTCGCGATCAATCCGACCGCTGTGACTCCCTTCTCGCTTACCCAGCGCCTGGTCACGATCCTCGGCGGCTTCGTCACCTCGCTTGCGGGTTCCACCTGGGCCGGACTCGCCGAAATGATCGCGGGCGGCGACACCCGGATGATCGAGGAGCGTATGCTCGAGCTGCTCCGGCTGATCCTGGGACTCAGCCTGACTCTCCTCGGCACGCTTGCCGCTTACAACTTCCATTTCGTGCGGCTGTGGGTGGGCGCGCAGTATTACGCGGGCGACCTGCTGACGGTCCTGACGGCGGTGCAGACGCTGATGTTCGCGTTCTTCACGCTTTTCTCGTGGACTATCGACATGCAGGGCGATGCGCGCCATCGCGCGCCCGTCACCTCGTTCGGTGCGATCGTGAACGTGGCGTTGAGCTACGTGCTGGGGGTGCGGCTTGGGCTTTACGGCGTGTCGCTCGCGACCGTGATTGGCTACGGAATTACCGAGGTCTGGTACAATCCGTACCTTTTCAGCCGGCGCTATCGGGTGAGTCTGCGCGCGCTCGCCGCGACCACGCTCGGATCGATCGCGCTGAGCGCCCCGTGGATGGTGGCCGTCTGGATGCTGGCGCATCGGACGCGCTCGATGGGTTGGTTCGAGCTGGGCTTCGAGCTCGGCATGATGATTCTGCTCGGCGCGCTCTACTCGTGGCTGATAATTTTGTCCAGTTCGGACCGCGCGCTGTGGAAGAACCGCATCGGCAGGCTGATTGCGAATTCACGGATCAGCTAGGAGGCATTTCATCGAAGCTCGATGCCGCGGAGTTGGTGGAAAAAGGTTTTATGGGTGCTGTTGTGGCCGGTGATGCCCGCATGGGTCGACGAGGCCAGAAGGTTCGTACAAAATCCGCCGCTGCGACAATTGATTAAGCGTCATGTCGCGAAAGGTAAACCGCTGCGGGCCTTGAATGCCGGTGCGGGCGAGGGTTCCTTCTCGCCGCTGCTGCTCGAGATTTCGAGCCTCACGCGAGCGGTCGAAATCGACCCTTGCTATGTCAGTCAAAAGCGCCTCACCCATGATCCGAGGCAACAGATAGTAGCCGCCTCGCTGACCGACGTGCCGCTTAAATCGGGGATTTTCGATTTTGTTCTCTGCACGGAAGTTCTGGAACACATCCATGACGATGCTGCGGCGCTAAATGAATTGCGGCGCATGCTCGCGCCCGGCGGCTGGCTCCTGATCTCGGTGCCGACTCCGCCGGCGGTTTACGATCCCGATCACGTTCGCGAAGGGTATGAGCGCGCGGCGTTCGAAGCGATGCTGCGCGAGCGAGGCCTGGAAGTAATCGACGTGGACTACTGCATGTATTGGGGCTTCAGGTCGATTCTTCGGTTGTATCGAAGATTTGGCAGAAGAGGGCTGAGGAAGGCGAATCTATGGGTGTTGGCGCTGATCGATCGCTTTGCTCAGCCCGGCCCGCCGATGGACCTGATCGTGCTTTCACGCGCAGCGGATGCTTGATTGTCGCGCCATCAAGTCGAACGGACGGTAATAAGTGGAGCCTTTGAGCTGCGCAACAAGCCGATGAATATCACGAAGTCGACGCACAAAAGCGGTTCGGGCCTTTACCGTCCGGAGCGCGGCTCGCTGAGCCGATCGGCAAGTTGGGGTCCATTCGCTCCCGCGTTTGCGATGGCATTATCCGACGGTCGGCCATTTTAAAGGAATGAATCAGTTCCTCTGGAGGCTCTCGGTCTTCAAATCCCGCTGGCGAAATCGCTGGCGATACCTCGTTTCGGCGCCGCGCGTTTACCGGAACTGGTGGGTATGGCCGCTGCCCAAACTCGGGATCAGCGTTATCCTCGAGTTGCGAAACGGGCTGCGCTACCTCGTCCGGGCGGGAAGCAGCGATCTCGCGGTATTGAACGAAGCTGTGCTCATCAATCCTTACCTTGCTGATCACTATGTTCATGTTGCCGAAGACGCGGTGGTGGTTGATGTTGGTGCATCTGCTGGAGATTTTGCCATCCAGGTGGCCGCGTTGTGTCCGCGCGGGCGTGTCTTTGCGATTGAACCGGTCAGTGAGAACGCTCGCATGATCGAGGTGAACCGCGCGCTCAACAAGCTCTCGAACATCGAAGTCCTGCCCGTTGCGCTGGGCGCTGACGAAGGCGAGATGGCGATTCATCTCGCAGGCAGCCAATCAAGCGCTTATTTCAATTTCGAGCGGCCCGCCGAGAGAGTACCGGTGATCAGCTTGCCGCGATTGATGCACGATAGAGGCATTGAGGGAATCGATCTCCTCAAGCTCGATTGCGAGGGCGCCGAATGGGATATTCTTCCGGCTTGCAAATCGGTGCTCACCAGAATCGATCAAATCTGCATGGAGTTCCATCCGCGCGACGGATGGACCGGAGCCAGGCTTGCCGACTGGTTGCGTGACGCTGGATACCAGGTCCGCTACATCCAAGGTGGCTGGAGTGGACTGTTATGGGCAAGCCGCCGGCCGGAGCAAGCGGCGAGCTGAGGATCCATGTCCCGTAAGCTTCGCGTCGCGATGGTCTATGGCGCGTGCGCCGGATTCGGCGGACTCGGGATGCAGGCGGCGACCGCGCTCGCCGGCCTGCTCGACGGCGGCGCGGAGGTCCATGCCTTCGGTCCCGGCCATCTCGAGCCGCTTCCGCACGTAGCCGACAGCCTGGCAATCCGATGGCATCGAAGTCCCGATTTCGTGCCCGACTGGAAGCGGCTCTACACGACCTGGCGATGGCGTCACGGCGCGGCGCAACTTGCCCATGACAGCAGCCTCGGCGCGTGGGCGGCGCGCGAGATCGAACCACTTGCCCCCGACCTTTGCTATGTCTTCACGCAGGTCGGGCTCGAGACGCTCCGATGGTGCGCGCGGGCGGGCGTGCCGTCGATCCTCGACAATCCCAACGGACACATCCGGAATTTCGGCGCGGTTTATCACCGCGAATCAGCTCGATGGTGCGGCGCCCGCTATTGGGGCCATCCGACGGAAGCGATGGTCGCGCGGGTCGAAGAGGAGTATCAGCTTGCGGACCGGGTGCGGGTTTCTTCGACACTGGCAAAATCCTCGATGGAGGCCGGCGGCGTTCCCGGAACGAAGATTTCGGTTCTGCGACAGCCGATCGATACCGCCAGGTTTTCTCCGCCATCGATGCCGCGATCGACCTCGGGACCATTACGGCTGTGCTTCGTTGGCAGCCTCGATCTGCGCAAGGGATTCGTCTACCTGTTAAGGGCGATGCGGATGCTCGGGCGGGAGGCGGCGAGCCTGGAAATTGTGGGTGCAACCGGAAATCGAGCTTGCCGGATGCTCTTCGCGCGCGAACGTGAGGGCTTGGAGGTCATCAATGCGCCCGGCGATCCGATCCCGGCGCTACGACGCGCCGAGCTGTTCGTCTTTCCGACCCTCGAGGATGGCTTCGGCTATGCGGTCGCGGAGGCGATGGCATCCGGGTTGCCCGTCGTGGTGACCGACGCGTGCGGCGCATCGGAACTGGTAAGACCCGGACAGACTGGATGGATAATTCCGGCGGCGGACGTTCGCGCGCTGGTCGAAGTTCTCCGTGATCAGGTGACACCGAGACGTTCGCAATTGCCTTCCATGGGTATGCAGGCACGCGCCGACGTGATCGAGCGTCATGGGCCTGCGTGTTTGCGCGAGACCCACGACTGGGTTTACAAGCTGCAGTCCAACGCCGGATCTTGTATTGATATCGAGCAGACCGCTTCTTCCAGCTCATCGAGGATATAGTGCCGCTTCCGGACGCGAGCGTCGTGATTCCGAGCATCGGGCGTCCCGCGGCGCTCGTGAATTGTCTGCGCAGCCTTGCGAACCAAACCGTCGTGCCGTGCCGGATTATCGTGGTATGGCAGGCGGATGACATCGCGACGCGCGATGCCGTCCTCGCGATGGGCGGCGAAGCGCCCGCAGGCCTCGAACTCGTGCATAGTCCCGAGGCGAACATGGTCGGCGCGCTGAACGCCGGGATGCGCGCGGCGGATACGGACATCATTCTGCGGACCGATGATGATGCGATCGCGCCGCCGGACTGGATCGAGCGGCATCTCGCGTTCTACCGCGATCCGACGATCGGCGCGGTCGGCGGGCCGTACGATAATTTTCATCCTGACGGTGCGCCATTCATGAAGCGCGCGCCAACACGAGTCGGCGAGCTGACCTGGTATGGCAAAGCCTTCGGCAACATGTACGATCATGAGCCGGCGATGAGATGGTGGGCGCCGCAGGACGTCGACCAGCTACCGGGCGGGAACATGAGTCTGCGGCGGGGAGCGTGCGGGGAATACGACCCGCATCTGCGGCGATACTGGCAGGACAACGAGCTGGACCTCTGTCTCCAGGTGAAATCGCGCGGGTATCGGGTGGTGTTCGATTTCGCGAACGTGGTGATGCATCATCCCACCAGCAATGTCTCAGAGCCGGGCCGGGGCGGCGATCTGAACGTCAAGATCTACAACGGCGCGTACAATCGATCTTTCGTGCTCTCGAAACATAGCCCGCCCCATCTGCGGGGCGTGCGATTGCTGTACATCCTGATGGTCGGTTCGGTCGCAGCGCCGGGGCTGGCGGCGCTGCCGATCGCGGTCAAACGCTATGGACGGCCGGCGCGCGAACTCAGAATCCTGCTCGCGACGTGGAAGCATAATCTCGCCGGATGGGGCGACGGTGCGCGGGTGCGCGCGGCAGCGCCGCCGCTGCGAACCGCATGCGAATCGCAATAAGCTTTCGCAGCGGTCGGTTGGCGGGAGGAATCGAAACCTATCTCGATCGCCTGGCGCCGGCGCTCTGCGATGCCGGCCATCAGATCGCGTTTCTCTTCGAGCACGATGAGCCGGCGGCGTATCCGGCCATCGGCGAATCGCGCAATGTGCAGCGAATCTATGTCAATGCAATCGGACGGCATCGCGCAATTGCTAAGCTTCACGAGTGGCGTCCAGACGTCGTCTTAAATCACGGCATCGAAAGCCTGGCGCTCGAAGAGGATCTGCTCGCCGGATTTCCCGCCATCTACTATGCCCACGGCTATCGCGGCGCCTGTATCTCGGGTCAGAAGGCGTTCGCTGCGCCGATCTCGCGGCCGTGCCACAGTCCGTTCGGTGCGATGTGCCTCGTGCACTACTTCCCGCATCGATGCGGCGGGTTGAATCCGAAGACGATGCTTTCTTTGTATGCCGCGGAAACGCACCGCCTGAAGCTGTTGGGCCGCTATCGTTTTGTCATCACCAATTCCGAGTATGTCCGGCGCGAATATCTGCGCCTCGGCTTGGATCCCGATCGCGTGCGAAGCCTCCATCCGTTCATCCGGCCGAACGATCGAAGCGAACATTCGGAAGATCCAGCGGTTCGGCGCGATGGCTCGTTCCGGGTGCTCTTTGCGGGCCGGATGGTAAGCATGAAGGGAGTCGCTCTGCTGCTCGATGCGGCTCCAATCGCGAGTGGGATGCTCGGCCGGCCGATCGATTTGATGCTGGCCGGCGATGGTCCGCTGCGGCGGAGCCTCGCGGCGCGCGCGTCGCAGATCGAACGGCATCATGCCGACCTGCGCGTGACGTTTCCCGGATGGATCGCAGGCGCAGCGCTGGCGGATTTGATGTCGCATAGCGATCTGATGGTGATGCCGGGATGGTGGCCTGAGCCGTTCGGCCTCGTCGGTCTTGAGGCGGGTCTCTGCCGCTTGCCGGTCGCGGCTTTTGCCGTCGGCGGCATCCCGGAATGGCTGAGCGACGGCATCAACGGCCATCTCGCGCCGGGCGAACCGCCGACTGCACAGGGACTTGCCGAAGCGATCGCGAAATGTCTGTGCGACCCGGCCGGGCACGCGCATCTCAGATCCGGAGCGCTTGCCGCCGCGCGATCGTACACGACGGAAGGGCATCTGCAGCCGCTGACCGAGATTCTGCTTCGCGTTACAGGCCACAGTGAATCGCGAACACCTGCACACTCGGGTTCGGAGCCGGCGTAAACAGGATGCCTCGCGCGCGCCGCCTTTTGTCGATCGGTCATTCGTATTGCGTGGCGCTCAACCGCTGCCTGACCAACGAGATTGCGCGGCTCGGAAGACCGGATTGGGATGTGACTGTGGTCGCGCCGTCGTTCTTCTTCGGCGATCTGCGGCCGATAACACTCGAAGCGATGGCCGGCGAGCTGTGCGATGTGCGCGGCGTCAACGTCTACGGCAGCCGCTCGCCGCATCTCTTCTTTTACGGCATCCGGCTCCGCGAAATATTACGCGAGCATTGGGATCTGATTCATTGCTGGGAGGAGCCATACGTCATCGCAGGCGGTCAGGTCGCGGCGATGGCGCCCGGTGCGACGCCGCTGGTCTTCTTCACCGCGCAAAATTATCTCAAGCATTATCCGCCGCCGTTCGAGTGGATTCGCAGATACTGCCTGATGCGCTCGTGCGGCTGGATCGCAGCGGGCGCATCCGCGGTTGAGTCGACGTCGCGCAGCGGCTACTGCCAGCGGCCGCATCGGGTGATACCGCACGGCGTCGACTTGTCGCACTTCCATCCCGATCCTGCCGCGAGGGCGGCGATCCGTGAACGTCTCGGATGGGATTCCGACGGACCGCCCGTGGTCGGATTTCTCGGACGCCTCGTGCCCGAAAAAGGCTTGGAAGTTTTGACCGAGGCGCTTGAGCAGATCAGGTCGCCATGGCGCGCGTTGTTCGTCGGATCGGGGCCGATGGAATCGATGCTCCGCGAATGGAGCAAAGCGTACGCGAGCCGCGTCCGAATCGTGACTCAGGTCCGCCATGACGAAGTGCCGGCGTACATCAACGCGATGGACCTGATGTGTGCGCCGAGCCAGACCACGGCGAAATGGCGTGAGCAGTTCGGCCGGATGTTGATCGAAGCGTTCGCGTGCGGAGTTCCGGTCGTGGCAAGCGACAGCGGAGAGATTCCGAACGTGGTTGCCGACGCCGGCGTGATGGTTCCCGAGCGCGACCAGAGCGCCTGGACGCGCGCGATCGAGGAGCTGCTCAACAGTCCAGCACGGCGCGCGGCGCTCGCGTTGGCGGGTTTGGATCGTGCGGTCAATCGCTACGCATGGCCGCTCATCGCGAAGCAGCATCTAGATTTTTTCACCGAATTGCTCGACCTGCAGCGCAGCTCTGCTTGAACGGGAGGACGCCGATTGAGTAAAGAAAAGTAGCCTCAGTATGCCGGTTGTTGAGCGAAATCATTTTGAGCCGTTCGCCTCGGTCTGTCGCGAACGATGAACGGTCGCAGACCACGACGCCTACTTTCGATTGGACATTCCTATTGCGTCGGCCTCAACCGCCGTCTGGTCAACGAGATGGCGAAGGCGGGCGGAGGAGACTGGGAAATTTGCGCGGTTGCGCCACAAAGATTTTACGGCGACCTGGGCTGGATCGAGACGCGGGAACTGACTGACGAACTCTTTCCGCTGAAGAAGATCGCGACCTTCCTGAGCCGTCACGCGCACATTTTCTTGTATGGTCCGGAACTCCGCGTCGTCATGCGCGAATCCTGGGACGCAATTCACTGCTGGGAGGAGCCCTATGTCTTCGCCGGCGGACAGGTCGCGTTATTTACGCCCAGCGGCGTACCGCTCGTTTTTTGGACCGGCCAGAATATTGCCAAGCGTTACCCTCCGCCGTTTTCGAATATCGAAAGTTATTGTATCGAGCGGTGCGCCGGATGGATGGCGCGGGGACGGACCGGTGAGGCCACCTTGCTG
>Ga0070737_10000598_pt1 | contig 70706 bp, 70 predicted proteins | sample Coa_R1_10_FD_66438 | JGI IMG/M metagenome (GOLD analysis project Ga0070737, IMG submission 66438) | Surface soil microbial communities from Centralia Pennsylvania, which are recovering from an underground coalmine fire - Coalmine... | ecosystem: Environmental > Terrestrial > Soil > Unclassified...
CTCATAATTCTTGCAGCGGGCCTACGGCCCGTCAGGACGGGAGGGGAAGCAAGCGGGGACACCCCGCACCCCGGCAGGGGTGAAACCCCTGCACCCCGAGTTATGAGTGGATGTCAGGCATAATGGTAAGCATATGATCCCCCAGAGTATATACCATAACCCTTCAGAACAGATGAGAAAAACTTCTGAAAAATATCAGAACATTTCTGATGTATTTGCCGCCCGGACAGGATATACTCTAGTTGTAGTTTATTTCAAAGTAGCGCGAGAAATGCCGGTAGAGGAATCGCTGGTCGAATGGCCCATAATCCGCGCTATCCCAGACCTGTGCGCAGATATCCATTAGCGGAGGTGTTGTCGGTGATATCGTCCAGCGGGATGTGGTCGAGTTCCAGAATTTTCAGGCGAAAGGGGCACTTGATGAACCGCTCATCGATCTGGTAACGGTCGCCCGCAAATTCGGCGTTCAGGCAATCTATGGCATGCTGAAGGCGTGGTTGAACGGCCCGTGGATGAATCACGATCACTTCACCGATTGTTACGCCATGCCGAAGCAGCAAATCAAGCGTGAAGGTGACCACCTGCGGTTGCCCGCCAAGGGTGGCTACCAGCGTCTGGATATAGTTTAATTCGGGCATCAGCGGCACACTCACTTTCATTATAGAGAAAGGACTATCGAACGATGAACTTGCTTCCGGCCATATTGATCGGCGGCCCGCCCAACGCGGGCAAATCCGTCCTCTTCTACAGCCTGACGATGGCGCTGTATGAACGCGGCATCAAACATCATATCGTGCGCGCCTGCCCTGACGGCGAGGGCAACTGGTATCAAGAGATTCACCGCTCGCTCGATCCAGAAAATGCCCGGCTCATTAAGGTACAATCAAAAGCAGAATGGACGCCAGCATTCGTCGAAGGTATCTGCCGCGACCTGGAACACCGCCATACCCCGCTCCTGGTAGATGTAGGTGGCCGTCCACAAGCATGGCAGCAGTGCATCCTGCACCAATGCACGCACTCGATCTTACTCTATCGCGACCCCAATGACGAGGCCACCCACTTCTGGCAGCAATTGCTCGGCTCAACCCAACTCTTGCCACTGGCCATTCTCCATTCTACCCTACAGGGAGCATCCATGTTGACCGAAGCAACACCCGTCATTCGCGGCACACTTACCAGCTTAGAACGCGGCACGCGCGCGCAGGGGCCGGTATTCGATGCGCTGATGAATCGCATTGCCGCGCTCTTTTCCACTTATCCGCTGGCCGAGTTAGAGCAGGCGCAACTGCAAAAGGCGCCTGCGGAACCCGTCGTTCTCCTAGACTTACTGCGCAAGTTCGATGCCGGCGCGCAGGAATGGAAGCCTGCTATGCTGCGTCTACTCGCCGGAGAACTGCCATCAAACAAGCCACTGGCCATCTACGGCAAAGGCCCCGGCTGGCTCTACAGCGATCTGGCGGCCCAGGTTGGCGAGCAGCCATTCTACCAGTTCGATCCGCGCATCGGCTGGATGAAGCCGCCGCAACTCGAATTCGGCACGGAGCCTGCTCCCAAAGGACTCACGTACCGGCTCTACGAGAACTCCTATGGTCAGATACTCTCGATCAAACTCAACAATGAATACCTTGACTACCTGCAGGCAGAAGGGATGCATTTCCCACCGATTCAGGCCGGTCGCGGACTCATCCTCAATGGCAAGATGCCGCTCTGGTTGCTGACCGCGCTCGTCCGTCTCTATCGCACAGCGGAAGTTCCCTGGATCGCCTGCTACCAGCCGCAGGTAAAAGGAGCGGTGATCGTACTCGCCCGCAGCGATGAATACGCCATTGGCGATGTGATCCTTATGCCCATACCCTGATGTCTATCGCATGTGTCCCTGGGTGGAGGCCATACCTTTTCCGTTCCTGGGCGGAGGGCGACCACCAGGAATTTACTCATATGTTCACCTTCCATGGAGTGTACTCGCTTGCCCTCACTGCAAAAAAGTGTTGGAGAGCGGTGACCGCGGTAATCGCTGTTTCATTGTATCACAGGTGCAAAACGATCAGGCAGGATTATAAGGTAAAGATACTACAGGGCTATCAAAAAATGCGAGAACATTCTATAATAATCACGAATAGAAAGGATGGATGAAGTAATGGAATTTGATCATCTGAGCGCGACGAATGGCCAGGTTGCCGTACAAACTTCTGTTCCGGACACGTCGCCGGCAAAACTGTACGCATTCCTGCTCAAACTGCGCCCCCTGCAAGCCGGTACGCTGATGCCCTTTTCTGGCGAGCTTGTACATGCCGCGTGGCTCGACTGGCTGGCCGCTGCCGCGCCCGACGTTGCGGCCTGGCTGCACGATGGCAACAAGCGCCGTCTCTTCACCTGCTCCAGCCTGCAGTTTCCTCTTCCCGTGCAACGCCTGCGCCAGGCGGAGCGGGAGAACATTCACCTGCCGGTAGAGCCTGATAAAACATACGCCATTCGCATCACGCTGCTGCTGGGAGGACTTTTTCCCCTCTTCCACGAGGCGCTGATGAACTACAACCGGCGCAACGCGGGCGAGCAGAATCCGCCATTCATGCGCCTGGGCAAGCAAACATTCCTGCTCGAAGAGGTATTGATCGGCAACGACGACCCCTCCGACTGGACAGGTTTTACCTCTTTCAGCAATTTCGCTGAAAAAGCTGGGACGCTCAAACTGGGCAAAGTCGAAACCCTCAAACTCGCATTCGACTCCCTGACGACATTCAACCGCAACAACGCGAGAAACAGAGTCCACGGCGTTTATCACGCCCTGTTGCCCCTGCCGGAGTACATATTCCCCGGCCTTGCCAGGCGCTGGCAAGAACTAGCCCCGCCGGAATACACTCATCTTGTTGACGAGGCTACCATCGAACAATACATCCAGAACGCTGGCATCATCATCACCGACTACAACCTCAAGCCGCATCGCGTGACGTTCACGAATCATCCGCAGCCCGGCTTCACCGGCGCCTGCACTTACGCGCTACGCGGCCCCGACGAGCCGGTGAGCGAAGAATCTCCCTTGACGGTGCGCCAGCAATTGATCCTACTCGCGCAGCTGGCATTCTACACCGGCGTGGGCTACAAGACGGCAATGGGAATGGGGAGGACGAGGCCAGTATGAATTTCGTCCAGCCAGAGTCAAATCTTGGAATTCTGTAGGGACAGCGCCTTGTGCCTGTCCCGGGCAAATCGCGAGAGATGTGCTTTCAAAGAACATTATAGGAGCTTGTAGAGACCTCTGTCCCTGACACTTTTTGATGCAAGCCAGTGGGTTCACACCCTGAGAAGGGCGACCACAAGGGTCCCCGCACCACAACCCAGCCACCCCCGCCCTTACTATGGCCACGAGTCCATGCCGCTGGAGTACGTAGTCATAGTAAGGGCGGGAAAGGAGTGGTGGTGGGGTGGAGACCCTTGTGGTCGCCCTCCTCAGGGTGAAGTACGCTGGTTTACCCCAAAAATTCTCTGGGACAATGCGCCTCGGGGTCGATAATAGTATGTCTGTTCTCAGGGTTGAAAATCCGTTAGAGGAATTGAAACTGACCCGGTTTTGTTGAGATCAATTTCTTACTCGTAGTCAACCCGACTACAAGATTTTCCCCGTTAGGGTTTGTTTGATCTCATAAAGAACACCCACTGCAATATCACAAGTGGGTGTTCTTTACTTTCCCGATATATTCTTCGCGTTACTGACCTAACGATGATTAATCCAAAATTCAGAACTTTTCTGAGGAAAACCAGAAGTACTTCTGATGTTCAATCTACAAAGACTGTGCTATACTACTCGTACTTGAGCCAGACCCAGGGTGCAAACTGAGAGAAATTGGAGGGAGAACTCCTGTGGGTAACGTGCTGATTGCCTTTGATACCGACCATATCAAGGGCTACGTCTTTGGAACAGATACCCTGAAAGAGATTCGCGGTGGCAGTTCCCGCCTCGACCGCCTCAATCGCGACACGATGAATAACCTGGCACAACAATTTCAAGCCACTCGCATCTTTACCAATGGCGGCGCCGGTCTATTCGTGGTCGATGAAGGACGGGCAGAAGCATTCGGCAAGCAGGTACAGAAAGCATACCGGGATGACACCGGTGGCGGCTCATCCATCACCTACGCCATCCAACCTTTGCCGGAAAACGCCCCCGGCGATAGATCGGCCTTAATGGATTTTCCCATGCGAGATACGCTTGCCATGATGCGCTATGCATTACGGCAGCAAAAAGACTGCCCCTCAAGCCTTGTAACGCAGCCATCACATCCTTTCATGTACCTGTGCGATTCGTGCGGGGTTGAATATGCTGGAAAAACTGAGCCAGATCAAGATGTGACCTTGCTGCTATGCGAAAGTTGTTACAAAAAGCGGGTGGAGGATTGGAAAATAAAGAACAGTATTGAGGAGTATCTAAAAGGAAAAACAGATCTGCCGTCCTTTCATGCTAAAAGCCCTTTGTGGGCTGATGCCATTAAACAGCTAGAAGACCTGAAGTACGAGTTTCCCGAAGAAGTAGACCGCCCGCAAGATTTCAATGTCTTTAGCGCCTTCAAGGGGTCAAAAGACTACTTCGCGCTCATCTATGCTGATGGCAACAACATGGGACAGGAGATTGAGAAAATAGAGACGCTGAGTGGACTGAAGCAGTTTGCGGATAACGTGGACGATGCCGTCAAATGGGCGGTGAGCGACGCAATTGCAAAGCACTTGCAAGTAAAACGGCACTTAAAGCCGGGCGCGGTTTTACCCAAAGACCAGGGAGAATATGTATTCCCGTTCGACATTCTGCTTCTGGGCGGTGATGATGTGGTGATGGTAACGCCTGCCTCGGTAGCTCTCGATGTCGCGATGGCCATCGCGAATAATTTCCATGAATACACAAAGAATAAATACTCGCTGTCGGTCGGTGTGGTACTGGCTCCTATCAAATATCCTTTCGGCCTGCTGCTCGATCTCGCCGAGTCGACACTGAAATTCGCGAAGGATGAACGGGCAAAACGCAATTTAAAGGCAAAGGAGAAAGGACGGCAGTACGAAGATACCGGTATGATCAATTTCGTTGCTGTGCCGGGAAGCGTGAGCCGGAAATTCAAGAAAGTCTATAGTTCCCTTGAGAAGAAAAGCACCCAGCGGGATTTCTACGCAACACTGCGCCCTTATGATACACAACAGTTGGAGAAGCTGCTGAAAGCAATTCATAATGGACACAAAAAGAATTTGGGGCGCACGAAGTTGCATCAACTGCGCGAGGCTATCCTGGAGTTGAACCTGACAACATCGCTGTCTGATGCGCGCGCCTTATGGAGGAACTGGAGGCAGGACCAGCGCGAAATCGTAATAGGTTGCCTGCATGAATTCGCTAACGAGTATGAGCGGCAGCACTACCAGGCCGATGACCCGTCGTTGTTCTATGAGCGCCCGTTCCCCTGGTTCGCTGATGGCAAGGACGACTACGACAGGAAAGTCTACAGGACACCTCTTCTAGATTTCGTGGAATTGTATGATTTTGTAACGGGAGAGGAGGCCAATGGTGGCGACGAGGACTGATCGCATTCGTATAGATTATACGCTGACATTCCTGACTCCATTCCATTTTGGCACCGGCATACGCGAGGGCCTGGTTGATCGCACCGTTGTCAAGGATGGCGCGGGCTATCTCTATGTCCCCGGCTCCACATTCAAAGGTGTCGTACGCGAACGCTGCGAGCAACTGGCGCGCCTGTTCGAGGAGCTTGACCGGGACATGCATGACCGTATCATCGACCCGCACGAAGAAAAGCTTGCGCTGTTGACCGGTTTCAGCAATATCACGACGATGATTACGCGCATCTTCGGCTCCCATATCCAGCCTGGCCATCTCTTTTTCGATGACGCGCGCCAGGATCAAAAAGCGATAGATGAATATGATGGTGTAGGGGAGCATGAAAAGGGCCGGTATAAGAACCTGCAACTTGACCGCTATACGCAGGTGCGCATCAATCGTCTCACCTGCACTGCTGTACCTGGCGCATTGTATACCAGCGAGTTTGGTCTGAAGGGTTTGCAGTTCCACGGCTCAATTAGCGGCTGGTTGCAATGCACACCGATTGATGGGCAGCCTGAAAACCCCACCTATTCGCTGCTGCTCCTGTTGACGGGGCTGCACATGGTTGACCGGCTCGGCGGCAACAAATCCACCGGCAAGGGACAATGTAGATGCGAGATCACGCGCGTGGCAATGGGCACGAAGGAATACATCCATGGAGAGTGGAAAGCCTGGTTTGACCGCCTGGATGCGCTCTCACTCTATTCATCAGATGCCGATACAGCACGCACACAGGAGGAAGAGAAGTGAAAGAGCTGGTCATCACACTGGAAACAATCTCTCCCCTGGCGATACGCTCCGACCACGCCCAGGGAGGGTCGCAAAGCGCGCAATATATCTCCGGCACAACGCTCATGGGCAGTCTTGCCAGCACTTTCAAATTTACGCGACAGGGCCAGGAGAAAGAGTTCGCAGACCTGTTTCTCAGCGGAGCAGTTCAATACCCTAATCTGTATCCTGCGCTGTTCGCAGATAGCGGCTTGCAGGACGCAGGTACACCGGTCTATCCCCTGCCGAAAACCGCGCAAAGCTGCAAGCGGTTCTCAGGCTTCAAGCGCAGCTATAGAGATGATGATGAAACACGGCACGGCGTGCGCGATACCTTGATCGATTGGGCGCTATACAGTATGCAATCCGCTCCTGAGGACAAACGCCTGAAAGTGATGGATGACTGCAAAGAATGCAGCGAATGCCATTCGCCAATGGATCACTTCACGGGATATTATCGTCGCGCCGCAACAGATCCGAAAGAGATCATTTCGGCGAAGATCGATCTTCGCCTGCAAACACATACCGGCATCAATCGCCGTACCGGAACAGTGCAGCAGCGCATCCTGTACAATCGTGAAGTGCTGGAGGAGGGCATGCGCTTCTGGGGAGTGCTGAAGATCGACGATGAACTTGCTCGAACGCTGGAACCGGACAATGATGTTGCCGAAACGCTTGAGGCTTTTATCGATGAAGTTGGCCATGCTGGACTCGTGCGAGTCGGCACGGGCCGCACGCGCGGACTGGGAAAAGTCTTGCTGAGCCTTACCAGGGCGGATGATGGGCAAAATACATTTGAGCAATTCAAAGATCGGCTCATGGCATTCAATAGGATGATGCATGAGCAGGCAAATACATTTAATATTCCACTGCCGGACAAATTCTACTTTGCCGTAACGTTGCATGCTCCCACGATTCTACGTGATGACCTGCTGCGTTACGAGGGGACATTGACAGCGGCGCGATTGGCGCAACTGGCAAGCGTGGGGCAGGATAGCAATTTACCGGCTGACACATTCGAGCTTATATATCAGGCTGCGAGCGGACGGCACATCGCTGGCTGGAGCGAGTTATGGGGTACGCCCAAAGCCAATGATTACGCTATTGATACCGACTCCGTCTTCCTGTTTGCCTGCCGGCTCGAGCCAGACGATGATACACTGCTGCGCATGCTCTACGCTATGGAGCAACGAGGCATCGGACAGCGGCGGGCGGAGGGTTTTGGACGCATTCTCATATCTGACCCATTTCATAGAGAGGTGAAGATGCTATGAATCAAGGTATGCAAATTATCCGCGAGGTGAGCGCGACGGCGGAAACCGACGCTTTTTACGGGAAAGCGGAGCAGTTTGGCCGGCACGCGGCCCATGTTTTAAGAGGCTCGCGGTCACAGTTGACGGGTCTGGAAAATATCGCGGAAAGCACGCTCAAGACCACGGATATTCTGGATTATATCAAGAAACAGACGGCGCGTTACCAGTCCTGGCAGAGAGGATTCCCACAAGCCACAAACCCCAACATGGGGTTTGGCGAGGGCCTCAAGCAGTACTTTGAAAAAGATTTGCGCGCAACACGCGATGCAATGTGCAACGGGAGATTGAAAATCGGCGACAAAACGGATAAAGACAAGCTGCTGCGCCGGCGCGTCTATCTCCTACTCATGCGCCAGTTCATTCGCCAGATGGTCATCGAGTACGAATATAGCGTAAGCCAGGCTCGTGGCAGCAGATAGAGGGGAGTTGAGCATCCATGCTTTCAGAAGCGCAACAGCAAAAAATCAGCCTGCTGAGCGATACTGTTCTCTATCCCGAAGCGGTCGCGTTCATCCGCAAGTTGGTTGACGAGCAGGATTGTTCGCCCCTGCCTACCACCCAGGTAAAAGGGTTGCAGAGCATTGCCGAATCGTATCAGTTCAATGAGCTTCACCGCTACATCGTACACCAGTTCGAGCGCAACTGGCCCGACTCGAAGAGCAGTATCAAGACCTTGTATATCGAATTAGACAGGCTCTTCACCACCATGAAAAATAAGCGACTCCGCGACGAGTTCCACCTGATGGGCGAGGAACGTGGTAGCAGGGAAGCAAGAGCCATGGAAGACGCGCTGATGGCCGCGCTTGCCCGCGAGTTTATCCAGCATATGGTCGCGGAAAACGGTCTATTAGAACTCGAGGAGAAACAGCGGAGGGCAAGAGAGCAGCGAGAACGAACAGCAAATAGAGGAGGGAACAGGCAATGACAACAACATCCAGGCGGAGTGACCGCTTTGTTTTAAGTAACCGCTACCAGTTCAAGGGCCGCTTAGTCATGAAGACAGCGCTGCACATCGGCGGTGGAAGAAACTCGCTGAGTCCCAGCGATAGCCCGGTGGTACTGACGGCAGAGGGCATTCCATTCATCCCCGGCTCCAGTTTCAAAGGCGCCCTGCGCAGCACGGTTGAGAAACTGGCTCCCAGCCTATCAAGTACCTTTACCGCCTGCGGCCTGGTTGAATTGAGCAACGAAGAGATCAACGAAAAGTTGAAGGCTCGTGAGTTCGTGTGTTCGACGCAGCGGCAAAGATACTTCACAGAGCAGCGCCGTAACCATCCTGAGAACAGCGAAGCCATTCTTGAGGAAGCACTGAATGGCCGTTGCAGCATTTGCCGCCTGTTCGGTTCGCCTTTTGCTGCCGCGCTGATCAACGTCAACGATCTCTATATGCCCCCGAATGAGCAGATCGACATTATCCAGATTCGTGACGGCGTGGCTATCGACCGCGATAGCGAGAAGGCAAAGGATCGCCTGAAATATGATTTTGAGGTCGTGCCATCCACCACCGTTTTTGAACTGGCGATCACGCTGGAGAACGCCGACGAGCAGGATGTGCAACTGGCCTGCGTGGGATTGAGCGAGTTCGTACACGGCTATGGCGCGATTGGTGGCATGCGCTCGCGCGGACTGGGAGCCTGTATCCTGGAAAATCTGGAGGTTTCCGCCTTCGAATTAACCGGCATTGATGAGACAGAGCGCAACAGGCGGCTGAAGTCGTTTTTGCTCAACAACGAATTTCCGGTCAAGGTTCCCGGCACACAATTTCTGCAAGAGCATATTCAGAAGATCATGTAATAGAAGCGAGAGGAGCGGGTTGCTATGCTGAAGAAAATACTAAACGAGGCGCATTTCACACTACGCATCACTACCACCGGCCCACTACTGATCAAATCAGGCCGCGCGACTATAAGCGGGCCGGATATGACCCCGGTGCTAACCTTTCGCAACGGCAGGCAAGAAATTTTTTTGCCGGGTAGTTCGCTCAAAGGCGTGTTTCGCAGCCACATCGAAAAGGTGATCTGCAGTCTGAAGCCGCGCGTTGCCTGCTATCCCTTTTCGGGCCCTGAGGATAAAGAGGCCGATATAGAGTTGCGCCGCCGCGATTACCGCGACTCGTGCAGCGCCATGTTTACCGGAGCAGGACACAGCAATGATACGACTGAAAAGGTCTACGAGCTGAGCTGCCCGGTATGCCGGCTCTTTGGTTCGACCGGCTTCATCGGACGCATCGCCATTGGTGACGCCTATGCTGTTACCGAGCAAATCAAAGAACAGCGCGACGGCGTCGGCATTGATCGACTGACAGGCGGGGCCAGCAGCGGAGCCAAGTTTGAACTAGAAGTGGTCAGCACAGGCGTCTCGTTCGAGACCGATATTCACCTGCGCAACTTCGAGATCTGGCAACTGGGCATGCTCTTCGTGGTCATGCAAGACCTGGAGGACGAGTTGATACGCATCGGTTCAGGACGCTCGCGTGGCCTGGGCAAAGTCAAAGCGGAACTAAGCGGTCCCTCAAAAGGCATTGTTACGAGCGCGATACGCAAGAACGTCGAACCAGCCAACGAACTCTGGGGCCTCGGTCGCTGGCTCAATGACACGAGCTACGGAACGCGCACCGATGACCTGGTAAGGCTGTCAGAGCCTGTCACCAGCAGCGTTCAGGGCATCCGCAGCACGCGCACATTTAGCGGCGATACCCTGAATACACTCCGCAGTGCCGCTATCGGAAAATTTATCGAGCGAATAGAGCAATGGCCTTCCTCGCCAGCACCGGCGCGGTCATCTGCGCGGGAACAGTAGTTTTCGCACAGCAGAGAAGGAGTCTCATCGTGGCAGATATGGTATACAGCGGCCCGGCTCATGATATCGAAGCCCTGGTCGCAAGCTGCCAGTTTTCGCCGGAAGCGTATGTGCTGGTGGAACAATTTCCGGCACACCTTGTGACAGGCGCAACAGAGCGGCAAAATCTCCTGCTCTTCATTCATTTAAAAGATTTGAAGTCGGACCGCTATAAGGGCATTCATTTGAATGACTACACTTCCGGTCGTGTTTTTGATCAGCATGCCGAGATACGCTGGGAGCAGGCACCCCAAACGGGGCAACAAAAAGGCAAATTCCAGGTGGTGTACGTAGGGCCAGAACGCGAGCAATTTCCGCTTGAGAAAAACAATGAACAGGGCGAGAAGTTGGGCGAGCCTCACAACACGCGCTACTTCCTTTTTGGGATGCGACTTGATCAGGATGACATCAACGCCATTGGTCCGCAAGCCCAGGAGGGTGATTTTGCTCAACTGCGCATCCCTCGCCTGCTGCGCTACCCATCTCTGCCGAACGGGCAACGAGCGCAGCGATTGCGATTGGAAGTAAGCGAATATGTTGATGAAGATACCGGCAAAGTACACCTGTTTCGTTTCCGAGACCTGCAAGCTGGAGAGTAACCGCTATGAATCCATATGATTTCGCACGTATCGAGTGGAACAAACCACCTGAGCGCCACAAACCGGTATGGCATCATCGCCTGACCGGAGAGGGGGAGCAACAGCTCTATTCCGGCTCCATCGAGCTTGACATTTACACCGAGACGCCCCTGTTCATCGCCGACCCGCGTTCGGTGCCAGCAGACCCGCGTAGGGCCGCTCTCTCGATCAAAAATAAGCACAACCAGTACATCATTCCTGGCAGCTCGCTCAAGGGCATGCTGCGCACCGTCGTTGAAACCATCAGCAACGGCTGTCTTACCCTGTATGATGGCAGCTATGAGCATAATAAGGTAAACTACCGGCGCGCAGTGCCGGCAGGGTTCCAGAAATGTAGCGATAACACAAACCTTTGTATCGCCTGTCGTATCTTCGGCATGCTGAGAGAACGTACTGAGGGCGTCTTTCTGGGTAAGGTCAATATCGGTGACGCGCTCGTTATTCATGAAACCCTGGCCAGCTACGGCCCCATGTATACAGCTGCCCTGGTAGACCCCAAGCCACGCCACGCCGATTTTTACCTCGATCCCTCTAGAGCGCACATCGCCGGGCGCAAATTCTACTTCCACCATCATTATGACGATTTGCTCACTGCCGAGAACCTTTTGCCCACAAAAACGGGTGGCTATTATAACCGCTATATCGATCCCATCGACAAAGACACCGGATTTCACGTGCGCATCGATTTTACCAACCTGGAGCAGGAGGAGTTCGGCGCATTCCTCTATGCCTTGACACTGGAACAGACCATGCGTCACAAAATCGGCTACGGCAAACCGCTCGGACTCGGCTCAATCCTCATCACTCCGACCAGCCTGACACTGATCGATTACACAGCACGCTATAGGCAATCTGAAGCACAACGGGGCAAGACCACATGGGAAGACAAAGATGTATGGACCGTTATATACGATCAGGTTGACGAATTTTCAAAAACCCACCTTGCCCAGGAGGCGATGAAAGACCTGCAGCGCATCTGGGCCTGGCCACCCGATAGCAGCGTCGAATACTACTATCCCAGCAAACGCGACTGGTTCGATACTCCCGCCAGCCAGGGAAAACGTATTGCTCAAACGCGCAACGTCCCCAGGCAGCGGTAGGGATATAAGGAGAGAGAACCATGGCTCGCATTCTGGTCGCTTCCCTCGGCGAATCACCGGTTGTCGTCACGGCAATGTATCACGTTTTACACCAACAGGGCCTGGAGATAGACATGGTGATGATCTTGCGCCCCAACGGCGAGGATGTGAAGCAGGGATATGATTTGATCGAAGAAGGCTTGCGAGGAAAATGCGAACTGAATTTCCTAGTTCTCCCTTTTGATGATGTCAATGGTGAAAGCGAATCCTACCAGTTTTTGCAGTTGCTTGCCGGACAATTGCAGGTGTACCAGCAACAAAACGATACCGTCTACCTTTCGCTAGCGGGTGGCCGCAAAAATATGTCGGCCCTCATGGCGCTTGTTGTTCCGTTCTTTCGCTGCGTTAAAAGTCTGTACCAGGTATTAGACGCTGATGAAGTGAATAGCGACGAGCCTCATCAGTTCAAGTCGGTCGCTCAACTTTTCGACCTTTCCGATGAAGATCGCAAAAATGCTCTTTTCCCGCCAATTGAGAAATTGATTCCGGTGAAGATCCCTTCGCAAGATTGGCAGTTCGTCAGCAACGATGTTCGCTCCCGGCTTTTTACGTTAACTCCTGATGAGTTAGATGATCTATGGGATGAAGACCCAGCGTTGGCGGAACCAGCAGAATTTTATCGGCCGCGTAACAATAATCAGGCTGCTCAACGCATTCTTGCTGTTGAGGTCACTGAACGTGTAAAACAAGAATACGAGAAAATGCTGGTTCACGATAGTCCGCGAGCAGGCAGATTCGCTACCTGCTTTCGACAAATGAGGGACGCGAATCTCCTGTTCGGAAGAATACATGGAAGTTTTTCCCGTAGTTCTCTCTCGTTCCACTTTTACAAGCGCCGCCGTACCGTGGAACGTCCATTCTATCACACCGAACCGCAAGGCATACATCTCTACCCAAAGGCAAATATTGAAAAGGTGATCATCTCGGGTCTTGCAATAGAGCAACCTGATGGCAGCTATAAGCCAACAGCAGAAGAACTGCTTCGTTATCCATTAAAGCCGACTGTTCCCGTGAGCAAGTTGCTCAATACCAAAGAAGCTGTCTTAATCGTCCCGCTCGGCACAACTCCAATGATAGTAACACAACTCTATACATTGCTGAAAAATGAGGGACGCACGATTCGGGAGGCCGTTATCACCTATCCCGCACTTTCACAGAAGGTACGCAACAGCGCCACTCTTGTTAAAGAGGCTTTCAAGGATGAACTATTACCCGGCATGATCCATGACGTGCCTATAGCCGGTATAGGCGATATCACTTCGGATGAACTCTGCGTGAAATATCAGCAAGCACTGGAAACTGCCATTGATGATGTTCAAAACCGTCATCGAGATTGTGAAATTGTGCTGGCCCTCACCGGTGGGCGCAAAAGCATGGCCGCGCTCGCCATGTTCGCGGCCCAGCGCAAAGGCATTCGCTACGTCTACCATACCCTCATCAAGGACCCGAATTTTAGCACCGAGGTAGAAAAGAAGACCACAGTCGCGGCATTGCGGCCACCAAAGGTCAATAAACAGGAACGCAACGACCGTCTTTTCCTGCGCGCCTATTCATCCCAACAAGACCAATTCGTGCTATTTAAAGTGCCGGTAGTTCCGGCAGGCCGCGACAAATGATCATCGTTTAATAGAGTCTTACCACCCCATCGTCCCCGGTCCACCCTTAAACGGTCCCACGATATCGCTCGTCACCCATCCACCATAAAAATCACCCGCCTGCGCCTGTACCCGCTCACCGTCCACGAAGCAGGCGTCCATCTTGCCTGGGTAAAAGGCTATATAGTTGGCGAGCGCCTCGTATGGATGCGTGGGACGGCGATAATACCAGGCGGCGTTTGGCACCGTCTTATTCCCCACTTTGATGGTGTAGTAGGAGGCGGCGCCTTTCCATTCGCAGAACGTTGTGCGCGTCGTGGGCGTGAAGTACTCGAGCTTCACATCCTCAGGTGGGATATAGTAAACGGGTGGATGGCTCGTCTCTAGGATGCGTTTGGCGCGATGCGTGTCCGCGATCACCACGCCGTTGAAGATGACCTGAATATGCTTCTGCGCGGTGGACGCGGATAATCCCAGACCGATTCCTGGCCCGGCCCCGGTTCAATGCGATTACGCTGGTTCATCTATCTGCTGTGCTTTCACTTTTAAAGTAAATGCGTTTTCGAGGGCCGCAATTACAATATCTGGTCGGGGTCGATGCCCAGGGAGCGCAGTCTCTCTGCATACGCCTGCGCTTTGCGCGCCTCTACTTCGGCTCTTTGACGCTCTGCCTCTGCCCTCTGGTGTTCTGCCTGTGCTCTTCTGGCTTCCCTCTCTGCCCTCTGGCGTTCTGCCTCTGCCCGCAGTTGCTCCATTTTCCTGGCCTCGGCTTCTGCCTGCTCTCTGGTCAGACGCGGCTCTCCCCGGCTATCGAGCAGGCGCAGGTGCTGCTCATCAGCAATCAGGTAGCTGTCCAGGCGTGGACTCCACAACTGCCCCTGGTCATTGAGCGAAAGAGGCTCCAACAGGCCAGTCAGCGCATCACGCTGCCAGCCGAACAATCGCTGCCCCTTGCGTCGGCTCAGCGACAACATCGGGTCGTTAGGGTCGTAGGCATAGTATTCCTCTACGCCCATGCGCGCATATTTCCAGACCTTTTCTCCAAGGTCTTTGGCCCAGGTTTCCTCGGAGCCAATCTCAAAGACCACCTGGGGAGCCGGCCCGTAGATACCAACCCGCCAGCTTTTCACGCGCCGGAACGCCACGCCCTGGATTACGGCAATATCAGGAGCAATCGGGCGTTCATGCTTGTTGGGGGTTTGATAGAAATTCAGGTTCTCATAGATGGCATACAGTTGCCCATGAAAGAGCCAATCGAGGACCGCCATCAGGTAGTTCACCAGTATGGCATGGTCCGCGGTTTCCCCCATCTCGTCCTCCTCGGTGGGGTGGGAATCGTAATAGTACTGTACCTCGTCTTCAATCTGCTTTGACATAGAGGGCTTCCTTTCTTGAATGCAGACCGCCTGCCAAGGTCTCTTCGTCCCCCAACCTTTTATCGTCTGTAGTGGCTTTCCTGGCCTATCAAGGGGCCAGGAAAAGCTGGTTTAATCTTACCACAGTCTTAGCGGAACACCAATAGGACGATAGAAAGCCTATAGACAGGTAGAACTATTTCGGTCTATAATAGCTCTAGAATAGGCAGCGAGGCATCACACCCCTGGCCAGCAGTATGAGGAGGGCATACATGTTTAAGCTGATTCGTAACCTGCTCTTTACGGCGATCATCGTTGGCGGCGCGCTTTATTTTTTCACTCCGCGCCTCTTCGCCCAGGTGGGGAACTCGGTGGTCAACGCGATCAACAATTCGACAGTCACAGGGCTGGCACAATATTTGCCTAAAGATGTGAATGGGACAACAAACACGCTGCAATTGAATCTGAGTGGCCTCACATCCCGGTTCAGCTACTTTGTTACAATCGATACCGGCAAATGCGGCGGCTCTCCTATGATAGACCTGGGAAAATACCTGTCCGATAGCAGCGGCAATCTTAATCTCCTTACTACACCGGGAAACCTCGATACCTCGCATACCCTCTATATCGATATTCACCGGGGTAATACAGATACCAGTACGAGCATCGCCTGCGGCCAGCTGCAGGTAAATAACCACGCGATTACCCGCCTTGATCTCACCGGCAGTAGCTCTCAATCCAATAACCTGGCGCCCTCAAGCGGACAGAACACGAGCCAGACTTCCAACAACTCTGAGACACAGAGTCGCCCTCAAGCCGGTTTTCCCAATACAGGCGTGGCTCCGGCAGGCAGCAGTTCGTATGATAACTACAGCTTCCCGCGCAAATACTAGTGGCGCAGGATCAACACCTTGAAATTTCCCATGCCATAGGGGTCGGTCAGAAGTAGGACGCCCTGCCGCACGTTATACCATTTCAACAGCGCCACCTGTCCCCGGTCGCTGGCACGCGCCGTATCGGCCTCCGCGAATTCCTGCTGGCGGAGCAGTTCCAGTTCCTCACGAATACCCAGGCCCTCCAGCCATTCACGCTGCGTCGTAAATTTGCTGACACGCAGGCCATGCCGCCTCGCCTCCTGAATAAGCGCGCTAAAATTGACATGCGCCGTGATATCCTGCGCACCCGGACGCGCCAGGGGCCACCCGGTCATTTGATGCTGGTAGTAGCAGTTCAGCGTGCCAAGCCGTCGCTGGGGCGTATAGAGGTCACGAGCCTTCTCACCGTAATCGACAGTAAGAATAAAGCCCTTGCGCACCCGTCGCGCCACGCGCTCCACCCAGCGCAGCGCATCCAGGTTAATCTCCGCCCGCCATCCATCGCCATACGTCCGCCAGGGAATCTTATATGTATCCAGGTACGCAGCAACTTCTGGCGTTTCCGGCTCGCTCAAAACCTCGCACAGGCGCCCATTCTGCTCATCCACGTACACCTCGTATAACTGCCCGTCGCGTACCTCAACGACATGCACAGGAAAAGCATCGATCAACTCGTTCGAGAGGATAACGGAAGGCGCGGATTCACCGGCATCTGCCGCTTCACTAAGCACATCCTGCCCCACTCGAATATCCTCTACCCGGTAATCGAGTACTTTGTGGAAATCAGGAGCCTCTCTTTCCGCCCAGGCTCGCACACCATGCGCCAGGTGTCCGCGTCCGGCCCCCTCCTCGACTACAACAAATGGAACCGGCTTTTTCAGTTTCTCCCACATGGCATAGAACTGGCGGCCCATGCAATTGGCGAAGAACGTAGAGACATCCGTGCTGGTGAAATAATCGCCCTCCCAGCCCGTCTTCGCCTCGCCGCTGACGTAGTAACCGTGGCCCGGCTCGTACAGGGCCATGCGCATATATTCGGAGAAAGGGATCGGCCCTTCGCGTCGAATGCGCTCGACGATTAATTGCTTGAGGGGATTGCGCGCTTGACTACCCATTGCCAAAATTCACCACCAGCAAATCCAGCGCCATATCCGGCGTCATGCGACTGCGTTTCAGAGCGGCATCGGTGGCCAGCAACTGGTGATAGACCGCTTCCAGTTGCTGCGTGCTGAACTTCCCGATCTGGCGCGTGGCTTTCTCGGCCACGAATGGCGCCATGCCCGTAGCGGCGACAATCTGTGAGACACGCAAGCCCTCGCCGGCCAGTTCTTTCACCAGCAGTAAGCTGCGTACTTGCGAAGTGATGGTGCTGATCAGGCGCAGCGGCGGCTCCCCGTCGGCCAGCAAGTTGTGCAGCAGATCGAGGGCCTTCTTGCGATTGCGTTCCGCCAGGGCATCGGTCAGGTCGAAGACACGCGCCTCCTGTACCTGTGGGGAAAGTTTGCGCACATCTTCAACATCGATAATGCCCCTGCTACCAACATAGGTGGCCAGTTTATCGAGTTCGTTCGCCAGCATGCGCAGCTGGTTGCCAATATAATCCGCCAGCATAGAAGCCGCCTCTGCCGTGATCTTCACACCGATGCTTTTGGCGCGATTCTCAATCCAGGTTTTCACACCAGCGCCTTTGGGAAGCGTAAATTGCATCACTTTGCCGTGTTCCTGCGCTGCTTTGAGCAGTACATTGCTGGCGCTCAGTTCCTCATCCACCACAACGATTAGCACGGTGCTATCGGGCATCTGAGGAATATATTCGGCGAGGCCTTTTTCAAAACCCGCCCGCGATTCCGTGCCGCTTTTCGCACCTTTCTTGCCTTTTTTGGATTTGCCGCCTTTCTCGGGTATTGGCCGATCAACCGGCGCTGTGCGCGAAGAATCGGCCCCTACGGGCGCTTCAGTCGCGGGAGTTGCCTCTGCGCTCTCAGCGAATGGGGCTGCATCTTCGCCGCGTCGTTTTTTAGGCAGGCCTATGAGGACCACCAGGCGCTGATCGGTGAGAAAAGGCAGGGTACTACAAGTAGCGGTGAGCGTCCTTAGATCGACCTCACCGCCAACGTAAGTATCCTGGTTATATTCGAAATTCCCCTGCTGGCGCAGCTTCTTCAGGTGCTCGCGGCAGGTGAACTCGTCGTTGCCGTGTAAGAGATAGAACATGGTTGCGAATATGCTGGCTCTGTGCTATTCATGGGCGGCAGAAGGCGATCTGAGGTAATCGCGCCTGCTCATACGCGCCACGATTAGATCCGCAATAATTCCGCCGGACAATCCACCCACTGAACATAGGAACAACGAGCCGAAGAAGGTCGAGCCGGGTGAGGCCCCAGGCAGCACTGTATCATAGATCAGCGTGCCGACCCATCCCAGAATGATAACAAACGCCAGGAAAGCGCCGATAAATGCGCCCACGACAACCGCGAGACGATTTTTCACGCTGCTCATCCAGAATGCCAGGAAGAGCGCCACCGGCAAAGCGAGAATGAAACCAAAGAGATCGCCCCAAAAAATACCGTGCGGGTCTATAATTTGTAGTGCGGGACCACCCATACTATTTCCTCCTGAAAGAATTGTATTTGCTATTTCAAGCTCTATGGTGATTATACGGTAGTGGAGAGATCGTGACAAGCCGGCAATTATCAAGGCGCACAATGCATATGAGACTTTCTGCAATATTCGTCAGCAAAGGATACCCCTTTCATTTGAAATGACTGATAATTGCTCATGCTAAAGCTCTCCTATTTACCTCATTAGTATACCATGCAACAAGCTCAGAGTATCTACGTATATTGCATAGAAACAAATTTGAGACGCGGGCCTTCCACTCAAGGGGCAGCTTGGAGATGGGCTACTCAAGAAACCCGAACGTCGAAGAAAGAACGAGGAAGACAATGATGAATAGGGAAAGAATGTCAAGAAGCAGAACGATAAGTAGAGGGACGACTCTTGGTCTCGACGAACGTCTCGAAAGTATCTTGATTTACGCGGTCAGCCTGATCATCAGCTTATTCTTGCCATTGGGCTGGCTTCCAGGATTGATCATCTACTTTATTGAGAAAAATCGCAATGTGCGGGTACAGGCCGGGCAATCAGGGATTGTTTTCGGTGTACTCTCAATACTTTACTTTGTGGTACACCTGCTGCAACACGTGTTTGGTCTGATCCCCATACTTGGTGGCGTTCTAGTTTTTGGCCTCGGCCTGCTGGCCTCGATCATCATGTGGGTCATGATCATCCTGGCGGTGTACCTGATTATTATGGTCTGGTTCCGGCCCAATTACCGCCTGCCGGTCATAGGCCGCTACCTCGGCAGCGGATTCTGATCTCATCGCTCGCGGTACAGCAATCCCAGCGTCAGGCCAAAGAAGAAATGACGCACAATATTCTGCAAAAACGAGGTCCAGTTGGCGAGCGGTGGTAGCACACCGCGCTTGATCAAAGGGTGATACTTATCCGCCAGGGGCGTCAACCACCATACAGAAACGATGAACGCCTCGCCGAAGATCACGCCTCTCAGCCAATCTGGACCCGGCAACAATCGCTTGATTACCGCGGCATACAACTCCGCAAGCATCACTCCATTAACCAAATGTATTCCCCATGCCAGTAGGGGTCGATTCTTCGCTTCCCACTTACCTGTCTTTCCCGGCAATAATCCTTCGATGAAATGTACATCGCTGAAGTGATTGCGAGTCACGGCCATATCAACCTCCATTTCCGCCGTATAGACGCCCAGGGCTACTATGCCGGCGAGAGCCGCGCGCCCTGGACGCCAGGAAGTTGATACAAGCTTTCCTACTATGTTCATGCTACACGCCTCCTATTTATTAAGAATAGTGATTTGATTGACTATAATAGAGATGCGCGGCATGCTCATAAGGGATACTTTTAACCGTCCCCCCTGACATTTTTTCGCGCTAGCAAGCGTGAAGTATCCCCTGGAGGGCGACCACCAGGGTCTCCACCCCCATCCACCATTGCCCCCGCCCTTGCTATGACCACGAGGACACTTCGCAAGGGTACGTCGTCATAGTAAGGGCGGGAGAGGGACGGCAGGGTGGGAACCCTGGTGGTCGCCCTCCTCGAGGTGCTGCACGCTTGCCCTTGTCGCAAAAAATGCCAGGGAGAGAGCCACTATCGCCCCAAACATTGTCGCCACAAAATTCACCACATCATTATCGATCCATGGCACGCCGCGCAGCGGTGTCGTCTTCACCCCACAGCTATGGATGCGTCGTTCGGTCTCTTTCCCGCATATAGGGCAATAATACATGGCCTGTACGGTTGCGCCCAGCAAGCTGTCGAAAAAACTTCCCGCCAGCCCACTCAGCAGCGCAACAAATGGCAGTGATGCGAACGATCGGGGAAATCGCTGTAAACCCCAAAAAACGAGGCCCAGCGAAAAAGCCCCCAGCGCCGAGGCCGTCGTGCCCAGCAGCGTAATACCACCTGAGGTTCCAGGTGAAACACGCTTCCCCGACGTAATCAAACGCGGGTCTTGCCTGCTGAGCACGCCCAACTCTGTAGCCCAGGTATCGGCATTAGCAGTTGCCAACGCCCCCGTAAAACCGGCCTGCAATAATTTTGCGCGTGATGATGAGCCGGACAGGCCATAGGCGAGCGCCAGTAGCGTCGCGAGACCGCCATTGGCCGCCACTTGCCCGATATCGCGCTCAGACCCCTTGCTGAACTTGTCCGCGGCGGCACGGGCCTTCTCGCGCTCGCGATAGTGTGAGAACAGCGTTGAAGAGACGAAGAAATAAATTAATGAGAGGCCCCATGACCAGCCTCCCATGCCGAAAATCGCCGTGCCAACTGCAACTGTCCCGGCGGCGCCGCCGCGTGTAAGTGACCGCCGCCTCCGCGCCAGCAGAGCAATGATACAGCTAAAGACCAGGCCGAGCAGTAGTTTGGGGCCCCTTCCAGATGCGCTGATCTGAGTATTGCGGGCCAAAGTCACAGGCGCGCGCAAGTGTATGGACGAATACGCTTCAGCCACTCGCCAAGGGATGAAACGAGGTGACATTCTATGAGCAATTCCGGACATCTATAACTCCCTCTGAGAAAATATGGGCAATTTGTTACAGAAACATGATATTGCCAGTTTTATTGTAATGAAGGCTTTGCATAGAAGCAAGCGTGGGGTTTTAGTGTGCCAGGAGGACATACTCCTTATCGAACTGCCAATCGGTCAGCGGCTCCAACTCAACATAGAGATGGGGATGTAAGGGGTCAATGTGCTTCGTCAGGTGAATGTCCACCACACGGTTGTCATTCAGGCCTAACCCTTCGCAAAGCGCATCTAATGTGATCTTCAGACCTCCATCGAGGTCTCTTTTGAGGGGTGTGGTGAAGTAGAAGTCGAGGAAGAGAGCTAGATAGCCCTGGCGAAAGTGATGGCACAATTCATCGGGCAGCAAGCCCTGCCGCTTGAGCAAGCGCAGGGTCTCTTGCACCTGCTGTTTGTAGCGACGAGCAATCTGCGAACTCACGCGATGACCATTCACAGTAGCATACTGTTCATTAATGCTAGGGGGAAGGGGGAGGGTAAGCTGCAACAAATGTCCATGCACAGTTCCGCCCCAACCCTCAAGCTGCTGTGACATGAAAACCTCCTGATCGATTAGTAGTTAGTCTGGATAGGTTCCGTAGTACTTTTGGGAGAGTAGTAACGCGTGTATTGTATCATATCAATATGTCTTATCATATCGCTTACCGGAGGATACCCCTTCTGGGTAGTCGTCGTTGTCAAGCTCAAAAAAGCATGATACACTGCGTTCGTAGCAAGCGCATTCCGGTTTGTACGCGTCCAGGTGAAACAGTTAGCCATTATGCCGGGGCCTGGCGAAAGTGAGGAGTAAAAGTGATTACATGTAAACGCTGTGGGAAGTCCGTCCAGGCAGGCGCACTTTATTGCCCGGTCTGTGGCTTGCCCTTGTCGAATGAACAGCCGGAGCTACCGGCGTGGCTAGAATCGCTGCGCACCAGTGAGCGACCCGCGGGATCGAAAGCATCAGCGGATGGGCAAGCAGGATATATGTCCCACGAATTTTCTGACGAGGGTGCGCTGCCCAGCTGGATGAGATCGGAAAAATCGGACCTAGCGGAGGCAGGTAATTCAGCAAAGATACCGGCCTGGCGCGCGGCTTCGATGCCGGCTCCTGATACTGATAGCGATTTTTTGCCTCCCACGGGTTTTGCCGCCAGTTCCCTGATCGATGAACAATCCCTGCCATCCTGGCTGCAGGAGAAACAGCCAGGAGCGAATCAGCCTGCGCCGAAAAACATCGACGCCTCCAGCCTGGTTCAACCTGACGCTTTACCTGATTGGATACGAAATTTGCCGCAGCAGCACCAATCGCCAGCGGTCCAACCTCTCACCCCGGGCAATAATCCGCCGTACACGGGACACAATAACCAGGCAACAGGCATGGCCTCTTATGCTCCGGCTCCCCAGGGCTTTTCATCACATGAACTGATCGACCAGCAAGCGTTACCTCCATGGTTGGGGGGGCAGGCCAATTCACCTGTGCAAGCCAATCCTCCAGGCCAGCAAGCCGCATTTCATAACCAGGCGCCCGCTTCAGCACCTGGCCAGCAGGGTCCGCAATCGGGAATCGGCGCATCTTCGCTGCTCGATATGAATTCCTTGCCCGGCTGGCTACGTGAAAGCGAGCAGGGGCAGGAACGCCCACAACAGGCATCCATGCAGGTTCCAAATAGTAATAGTAACGGTGGAAATCTAACAGGAGCCTCCCTGATCGATATGAACTCCCTGCCGCACTGGCTGCGCGCATCTGAAGAGGGGCAGGGACAGCAACTAGAGCCTGCGAGTACCATACGGCCCACGCCATACGGCAATCCTCCACGTGTCGAGAATGTGCGCGTGCCAAGCCGCCCCCGCGGAGAAGCCGGGCCATATGAGCAGAGCGAGGTCGCGGCCAATGTCTTTTCTTCAATGCTGGGCGTGGCATCAACAGCTCCCTATTTCCCTTCACAGCCAGGCTCCACTCCTGGATACCAGCAAGGATTTCAAGGGGAGTTATTCCAACAGCAGCCGGCATCTACGCAGATGAGACAGATGCCTGCGCAATCACCCAATCCATCTGGGTCCTTGCCGCAGCCTAATAATGCGCTAGCGGGCATGCAGCAGGGATTGCCTGTTCAAGGGTATGTGCCAGCAGGATCACAGGCATACACGCCCGTAAATGCGCCCGGCATGCCTGGACAGCAGTTGCCACCCTATGGTGGAGGAGCATCACCGTCTCAGGCCAACAACGCACATAGGCCCAACGCGAACTCCTCGGGCAACAAACCGGCACGACGAGGGTTTATCGAAACTATCCGCAGCTGGTTCTCTCATTAAAGGGGGCCAGGATTACCCCTGAGGAGCGCCTACACCGGTTCTTTCGCAGCCGATTCGAGCACAAAGGACAAAGGAGATGTATACAGAGACTAAACTGGAGGAGGGACCAGGGCAGATCATGAATCGCAATCCAGCATCGGCTAATTCGATCCTGGTTGTCGATTGTGGCAGCGTCTTCACAAAAGTTTCGCTGCTGGGCCTGGTCGAAAATCAGTATCGTCTGATGGCACGAGGTGAAGCGCCTACTAGCCTCTCGAACCCGAACGAAGATATTACGCGCGGTATTATCCAGGCAATTCACCGCATCGAGCATATCACTGGCCGTCAACTGGTATCCGACGGACAGATGATCTCTCCCGAACGGCCGGACGGGAATGGGGTAGATGTGTTTGTCACGACCGTAAGCGTCGGGGGAACGATGCGGCTGGTCGTACTTGGAGGCGTAAGCGCAGCCCTCGATGAACTTGCTACCCAGGCCGTTTCTGGACTCTACGCGGAAACCTTTGCCATATCCTCTCCTGCCTTTCAAGCAGCTGCGAGTTCGAATGCGAATCCAGCGTCGTCCTGGACACCCGAACGGCTGGCCGCTGAGTGGAAGAACCAGTTGCAACGGATGCGGGAACTGCAGCCCGATGCCGTCCTGATTGTAGGCAACGCCGAAGGACCGGCCGGCGCGACACCTCTACAAGAGGCCTGCCAGTTAATCATCAACACGCTACAATCCGGTGCGCTCGAAGCATACTCCCCCGGCAATACTTCGCGCCGGTTGCCCGTCCTCTACGCGGGCGCTCCCCAATATGTCGAAGCCGTACGCACCATGTTGAAAGGGTTCGCCGAAGTTACGCGCATCGACACACTCACCTCTCAGGCTCAGCTTGGACCCGTGAGCATGACCGCTATGGCTCTCTATGAGCGTGATATCATACAGAGCATTCCCGGTTACGAACGTATGCGCTCATGGGCCGCCACAGCGCCCGTGGCAACGGCCAGCTCGCTAAGTAGCCTTGTGCGATTTCTCGCCCAGCACTATGCGATGAATGTAACCGCGGTGGATGTTGGTGGAACAAATACAACCGTAATGATGGCCAGCGAGCGCGGCGAGTTTATCCCCATCGTAGATACCGGAATAGGGGTTGGCCCAGGCATAGGAGCCATCCTACAAAAAGCAGGCCCGAAACGTATTGCCCGCTGGCTTCCTTTTTCCACCAGCGATGAAGAATTGCAGCACTATGCACGCAACTGCATGCAGCATCCGCAGGTGTTACCAGCAAACCAGCGCGAGTTGCAAATTGCGCAGGCGTTCGCGCGTGAAGCAATGAGGCTCGCCGTCGAAGCGGCAGATAGGACACATCCCGGCCAGTTCGAGGCCGATCTGATCTTAGCCACGGGAGGCGTGCTGGCCCATGCTCCGAAATTCGGCCAGGCTATGCTCATGCTGCTCGATGCCTTGCAGCCGCGCGGCGTTACATCGATGATCCTGGATAGTACCATGCTGATTACGCAGTTGGGAGCCGTGGCTACTATAGCTCCCATTGCGGCGGTGCAGGTGAACGAGAATGACGCCGTCGCGCATCGCCTGGGCACGTGCGTTGTACCATATGGTATATTACCTCCCGGCCAGCTTGCCATCCGCGTTGGCGTAGAATACAGCAACGGACGACAGGTGACTCTAGATGTCATGAGCGGCACGCTCGAAATCATCCCCCTGCGTGTAAACGAGCAGGCATTGTTGACGCTCTATCCGGCGCCAACCGTTGATGTCGGCTTAGGGCCGGGTGAGAGGGCACGCGCGGCTGAAGAAATTGACGGAGGTCTGGTAGGACTGGTCATTGATGCTCGCGGCAGGCCGCTGGCCCTGCCGAATAATGAGGCAGAGCGGCAGGCCCGCCTGCTACAATGGATGCAAGTAATTGGGGCCTGATGATCAATCGTCTTGCATTACATGTATTGCTCGTTATCCACACGGGTTAACAGTTATCCACATTTTACATTCAAATATGTGGATAACTGTTATGCATTTTGGCGCAAAGGCAACCGGGTGCTTTTATGCGGAGGGCCACCAAGGGTACGCCCTCCGCTCCTGTTTTCTTTGAGCCCCTATGCGGCCGAGACCGCCTCCAACTCCCTCCTACCCTTGTGGTCGCCCTCCACTCTCCCCACCATTAGGGCAAAATTAATGAGCGTCCCGTCATATCTTTGGGTTGTGGAATGTGCATCACCTGGAGAATGGTCGGCGCAACATCGGCCAGGATGCCATCGTCGCGCAGGCGCGCCCGCGCTAACTGCGGCACAACCAGGTAAAGCGGCACCGGATAGGTAGTATGGGCGGTAAAGGGCTTGCCCGTATCGTACTCGATCAATTGCTCTGCATTGCCATGGTCAGCCGTGATCAGCAAGCCTCCACCTGCCGCCAGCGCGGCTTCCACTACGCGCCCCACGCCCTTATCAACCGCTTCAACCGCTTTGATCGCTGCTTCCAGCACACCTGTATGCCCAACCATGTCAGCATTGGCATAGTTCATAATCACCAGGTCATACACGCCGCTGCGGATGGCTTCAACTGCCGTATCGGTCACGCCTGCCGCGCTCATCTCCGGCTGCAAATCATAGGTAGGGACTTTGGGCGATGGCACCAGCACACGATCCTCTCCTGGAAATGGCGTTTCGCGCCGGCCATTGATGAAGTAGGTGACGTGCGCGTACTTTTCCGTCTCGGCGGTGTGGAATTGGCGCAAGCCATGCTCAGAGATCACACGCGCCAGGGGCATATCCACATTGTCGGCGCGATAGGCGACGCCGGCGTCCAGCCCCTCTTCATATTCCGTCATCATGACGTATTCCAGGTCTTTCAGGCGCGGCCCGCGATTAAATTTCCCCCCGGCCTGTGGCGGCAATTCTTTCAGCACGAACGCCTTGGTCAGCTGGCGAGCCCGATCGGGGCGAAAATTGTAGTGAATAAGCGCATCACCGTCCCGCACGACGGCTACGGGGAGGTTGTCTTCCATCACGACCGTGGGAACAATGAACTCGTCGGTGACGCCTTTCTCATAGGATTGCTGAATTGCGGCAAGCGCGGAACCGGCATGCTGGCCCTCGCCGCGCGTCATGGCAAAATAGGTCATCGCCGTTCGATCCCAGCGATTATCGCGATCCATCGCGTAGTAGCGCCCACTAACGGTCGCGACTCTCGCGGGATGCTCGCCGCCAATCTCCCTGGCCCGCGCCTCCAGCTGGCGCATGAACTCCATACCGCCCGTCGGTGAGGTATCGCGGCCATCGGTAAATGAGTGAATGTACACTTGCTCTATATTGTGCATGTGCGCCAGGCGCAGCAGTGCCTCTAAATGGCTTTCGTGGGCATGCACGCCGCCATTGCCCAGCAAGCCACAAATATGCAGGCGCGAGGAGTTTTTCTTGACATGCTCGATGGCCCTGAGCAAGGCCGGATTCTGAAAAAATGTGCCATCTTTAATCGATTCGCTAACGCGTGTGAAGTCCTGTAAAACGCGCTTGCCCGCCCCGATATTCTGGTGGCCAACCTCGGAATTGCCCATCTGCCCCTCCGGCAGTCCAACCGCCTCGCCAGAAGTTTTTATGGACGTATGCGGCCACTTGCGCGCCAGTTCATCAATATGCGGAGTACTGGCAAGCGCAATAGCGTTGCCCTCTTTACGAGGATTGATGCCCCAGCCATCCATAACAATCAAGACAAATGGGCGCGGTCGCCCGGCAGGTGTCGTACTCATATGATATTTGCGCTCCATCTTCTGCTTCAAAAAGCAAGGCTTAGTGATCCTATTTTATCATCTTGCATCGCTATACTGAGGTGAAATGGCCACATCTAAGCGCAGCGAAGAATCTCCTGTCACTTCTGGATAACCAGCGGGCAAAAGTCTTTAGTTGCCGTTATTCAATGTGATCTATACTCAGGAAATGCCGTAAGTAAATGACCAGTATGTTCCATTCAGCGAGTCGGTTGAGTTTGCGGACGCTCTCGCGCGCTCTCGCGCGCATACACCATCCATATGATTTCGCAGAACTTGGCATTTTCCAGCACGTAGAGGCGCGTTCTACCATCAATCCATGGCTATTATTAGGCGATGGGAGCAGCCTGCTACGGTTTCTAACGAAAGCAATATTACCAGGTTCGTGAGGATTTGTAGATGAACACGTTGCTGCTGGCATTCTGGATAGTTATTGGCGTGCTTGCCGGGGCGCTGGCAAATGGGGCTAAAATGCACCCTCTTGCCTGGGGTCGCAGGGGGTGGTTGTATATGCTCGTCGTGGGAGCCAGTTCGGCGCTCGTGGAGGGATGGATTGCCACGCTGCTGTTGGGACTACAGTTTGCGGCGATGATGGCGCTGTGGACGGCAGTAGTGGGGATGGTTGTTTTTCCCTGGGGAGCAAATAAATATGAGAGATTCCGAATGTTGGCGAACGGACATATGGAGGGCGACCGCAAAAGTCTCCCCTTGCGGCCGCCCTTTCTCCCCTGCCTGTTTCTCACATTCAGGATCACTCATGTTATTCTTGCGATGGGGGCATCTGGATGCGACGGCGATCATGCCGGCGAGCCAGTTCGGCTACACGCAGGCGGCTCAAAGCGCGTTCCAGCGCAGCCTGCATTTCGGCGCGTTCCGCGTCTGAAGTAGCCTGTTCCAGGCGCTCTTGAGCGCGGCGGCGCGCCTCTTCAGCGCGCGCCTGGTCGATCTCCTCGGCGTGCTCGGCTGTATCCGCCAGGACCGTCACCGTGTTGTTATTCACTTCGAGGAAACCGCCCGACACAAACAGCGGCTCTTCAGCATCGCCCAGCTGAATGCGCATCGCGCCGGGCTTCAGCGTCGTCAAAAGAGCGGCATGTTGAGGTAAGATGCCCAGTTGCCCCTCTGATCCAGGGGCGACGACCATAGTGGCCTCACCATTATAGAGTTCGCGCTCGGCGGTCACGACCTCGACATGCAGGATATTGCGTGAGCGTGTCGCCATCGTTTAACCCTTCTGTTGATCGGCTTCGTAGGCATTCACAACGTCTTCGATGGGGCCTTTGAGGTAGAAGTAGTTCTCAGGGATGTGATCGTACTTGCCCTCGAGAATTTCTTTAAAGCCCTTGATTGTCTCCTTCAGGGAAACATACTTGCCCTCGAGGCCGGTGAAGACCTGCGCGACTGTAAATGGCTGCGAGAAGAAACGCTGCAGCTTACGGGCGCGGGCCACGGTCAGCTTATCTTCGTCCGACAATTCATCGACGCCCAGGATGGCGATAATATCCTGCAGGTCCTTGTAACGCTGCAACACCTTCTGCACGCTCCGTGCAACATCGTAGTGTTCCTGGCCCACGATTTGCGGGTCAAGCAGGCGGCTGGTGGAAGCCAGTGGATCGATGGCGGGGTAGATGCCCTGCTCAAAGATCGAACGCTCCAACACAATCGTCGAGTCAAGGTGAGCGAAGGTGGTCGCCGGAGCCGGGTCGGTGTAGTCGTCGGCGGGCACGTACACAGCCTGCATCGACGTGATCGAACCCTTTTTGGTCGAAGTGATGCGCTCCTGCAATTCACCCATTTCCTCGGCCAGGTTCGGCTGGTATCCCACGGCGGAGGGCATGCGGCCGAGCAGCGCTGATACTTCGGCTCCTGCCTGTGTGAAACGGAAGATGTTATCAATGAAGAGCAGCACGTCCTTGCCCTCTTCATCGCGGAAGTACTCCGCCATGGTCAGGCCGGTCAGCGCGACGCGCAGGCGCGATCCGGGGGGCTCGTTCATCTGCCCGAACACCATCGCCAGGCGGTCGATAACGCCCGCCGTAATCATTTCATGATACAGGTCGTTGCCCTCGCGGGTGCGCTCGCCCACGCCGGAAAAGACGCTGTAGCCACCATGACCTTTAGCGATATTGTTGATCAGTTCCTGGATGATGACGGTCTTGCCAACGCCGGCTCCTCCAAACGCGCCAACCTTACCACCACGCATGAACGGGCAGATCAGATCGATGACTTTGATGCCGGTCTCGAACACCTCGATGGCCTCGGACTGGTCTTCGAGGTTGGGCGCGGGCCTGTGAATGGGCTCGCGTGGGGCATCTGGGATATCGGGCTTCATATCGACCGGTTGCCCAAGGACGTTGAAGATACGCCCGAGCGTCTTCGGTCCAACTGGAACGGTAATCGGCTGGCCGGTATCATAGGCGTCTATGCCGCGCTGGAGGCCATCGGTCGGCCCCATTGCCACACAGCGCACCCAGTTATTGCCCAGCAATTGCTCAACCTCAAGGACGAGCTCAGAATCGCTGCCTTCTATTTGGGTGCGAATTTCGTTATATATTTCAGGGATTTTATCTGGGGGAAACTCAACGTCTACGACGGCCCCCAGCACCTCCACAATTTTTCCTTTGGTGCCTATTTCTGTTGCCATGTATTCTCTATTCTCCTGTTAAACGGCCCATGGGGGCGGACGGGGACAAGCCCACGCCCCTACAGTGCGTTAGCGCCAGACACCACTTCGAGAATCTGGGTGGTGATGCTGGCCTGGCGCGCCTTGTTATAGGCCAGGGTGAGGTCTTGCACAAGCTCGTTGGCATTATCGGTCGCATTCTTCATCGCGACCATCTGTGCCGAGTAAAAACTGGCGATATTTTCAAGCAGAGCCTGGTAGACCAGGACATCTACGTAACGTGGCAGTAATGCCTCGTAGATGCTTCGCGGGTCCGGTTCGTAGATATATTCTACCGTTCTTTGCTCTTCTTCCTGGCCAGACGGCGGCTGCACCGGTAACAACTGCACAACGATTGGCTGCTGTGTCACCGTGTTGACGAACTTCGCGTAGACCAGGTAGACGACATCGACTTCACCTTTCAAAAAGGCATCGACGGCTACCTGGGCAATCGCCGCTGCATCGCTCAACGTCGGTCTATCACCATAGTTCGTGAATTCGGCGATCATCTGCAGCCGGGATCGCACAACGAAATCGCGCCCCTTGCGGCCTACCGCGATAAACTGCAAACCTGGTCGCTGGCCGCCCTGCTCAGTCAATCTATTCTGTTCCTCTTGCACGGATAAAAGCGCGCGGCGGTTGATATTGCTCGGTAACGCTCCACTCAGTCCGCGATCAGGGGAAATCAGCAGATAACCGATATTGCGCACCGGGCGTTGCTTGAGCAGCGCCACTCCCTGACCTACATCCTCGCCAGAGGCATTCGCAAGGCGCGAAACCAGCGCGCGTAGCTGCTCAGAGTATGGACGCGATTGCTGCACGCGCTCCTGGGCTCGCCGCATCTTGCTGCTAGCCACCATCTGCATTGCCCTGGTGATCTGCGCCATATTCTTAACGGCACGGATGCGCCGCCGTACCTCTCGGGTTGATGGCATAGACTGCCTCCTTTACGACGGTTGGGCCATCTTGTCAGAGGAACCGGCCCCGGCGCGACTCAGATTCTCCTCATTGCGCCCCGCGCCGTTCGCCTGCGCCTGTGATGTGCCCAATGGGGCCGCCTCGGCCCGTGGTTCCGCGGTCTTCTTAAATTCTTCAATCGCGGCATCCAGGCGCTTCAGCAGGTCATCGGACATCTTCTCTTTGCCCTTGACGGACTTGTCGATGATCTCCTGTCCGATCTCAGGATGGTTGGCTTCCATGTAACGATAGAACGCTGGCTCCCACTTGATAACCATATCCACAGGAACGTCATCCAGGTAGCCATGCGTGGCGGCGTAGATGATCATGACCTGCCGCTCGACCGGTACCGGCTGGTACTGGGGCTGCTTGAGGATTTCGGTCAGGCGCTGGCCGCGATCGATGCGACTGCGCGTCGCCTTGTCCAGGTCGGAACTGAATTGCGCGAAAGCCGCCAGTTCGCGGAACTGCGCAAGATCGAGGCGCAGCGAACCTGCTACCTGCTTCATGGCGCGCGTCTGCGCGCTACTACCCACGCGCGAAACCGAGAGACCGACGTTAATGGCTGGACGAACACCGGCGTTGAACAGGTCAGTCTCCAGGAAGATCTGCCCGTCGGTAATCGAAATGACGTTCGTCGGAATGTAGGCCGAGATGTCATTTGCCTTCGTCTCGATGATGGGCAACGCCGTCAGCGAGCCATTGCCATAGTCGTCATTCAGACGGGCGGCGCGCTCTAGCAAGCGCGAATGCAGGTAGAAGACATCGCCCGGATAGGCCTCGCGGCCAGGAGGCCGGCGAATGATCAGCGAGATGTTGCGATAGGCCTCGGCGTGCTTGGTCAGGTCATCGTAAATGATCAACGCGTCCTTGCCCGATTCCATGAACTCCTCACCCATCGTGCAACCGGCATATGGGGCCAGGTATTTCAATGGAGCAGGTTCCGATGCTCCCGCGACTACCACGACGGTATGCTCCATCGCACCATGCTGCTCAAGGATTTCGATGGTACGCGCGACCGAAGAGTTCTTCTGGCCGATTGCCACGTAGATACAGATCAGGTTTTTACCCTTCTGGTTGATGATCGTATCGATAGCGATTGCCGACTTACCAGTCTGCCGGTCGCCAATGATTAGTTCGCGCTGGCCACGACCGATAGGAATCATGCTATCGATAGCCTTGATACCGGTCTGTACTGGAGTATCGACGGGCTTGCGGGTAATCACGCCCGGAGCTACACGCTCGACCGGGCGAGTCTTAGTGGTATTGATAGGCCCTTTGTTGTCGATTGGCTCACCCAGGGGGTTGACGACCCGGCCAATCAGGGCATCACCGACCGGAACGGACACAACGCGCCCGGTTGTGCGCACCTCGTCATCTTCTTTAATATGTGTATAATCGCCCAGGATGGGGCAACTGACCGTCTCTTCCTCAAGGTTGAAGGCCATGCCCACAATACCTGTGCGCGGAAATTCCACCAGTTCGAGGTATTTTACATCTTGCAGGCCATAAACACGGGCGATGCCATCCTGTACCGCAATTACGGTGCCGACGCTGGCAGTTTCCGTTTCAGTGCCCCCGAAGCCTGCGATGTTTCTTTCTATAATTGCGCTGATTTCATCAGCCCATGAAGCCATCGTGAGTTCTCCTCTTAGGAATCGATGCTGCGCAAGAGCCGCAACAGCCTAGTATTACGCTACACGGCCCACATCGATTCAGGGTGGGGCAAGCCCACACCCCTACTGTATTTTGGTCGGTTCAACCATCGTCTCCTGCGTATCTGGTGGTTCAGAAGGAGGCGGTGGAATACGTCCATCGCTCAATTCGGGCGGAAGAAACGTATCATCAGTGCTGGTAGTAGCGGCGACCCCGCGCAACAGTTGCTGCCGCAACGCGGAGAGGCGATAACGAACACTTCCATCGATCACCTGGTCTCCTACGCGGGCCACAACGCCACCCAGGATTTCAGGCTGAACCTTTGTTGTCATCAGAATAGTTTTGCCTGTTCTACGTTCCAGCGCCTGCTTAACGGAATTGCGCTGCGCCTCATCCATCGGTGCTGCCGTTGTCACTTCGGCTTTCGCCTCGTTCTTATACTCAAGCACGAGACGTTCGAGTTCATTGGCAATGTTTGGCATAGCCTCGACCAGCTCGCGCTGGACGACCAGCAGGGCGAGGTTGAGCGACGTAGGCAGCACCTTAGACGCCAGAGCCTGGCGTACCGCTGTCTCTTTGCGCTTCGCGGGCACCTTTGGTTCCATTAAGAGATAGGCCACCTTGCGGTTGGCAAAGACTTTCGCTATCTCCTGCACGTCCTCAAGCGTGCGGTCTACCGTATTCTGCCTGCGGGCGATATCAAAGATTGCCGCCGCGTAGCGACGTCCTATCGCTCCCTTAAGCATTGCTACTGTTCCTTTGTTGTAGAACTAACAAAATCCTGGACCAGGCGACGGTTATCTTTGGTGTCAACCGATTTGCCGATAACCCTCCCTGCCGCGTCAATCGAAAGATTGACGACCAGGCGACTCAACTCTTCACGCGCCTGGGCTGCCTGCTGCCGGATACGAGCAACATACTGTTGTTCCACCTGTTGACCCCGGGCATTAGCCTCTTCTATGATGCGATTCGCCTCGCGTTCGGCGGCTTTCTCCGCGCGGTCAATCGTATCCTGCGCCTGCCGGCGGGCCTCGGCAAGTATCTGCTCGGCGCGCTCATTCGCCTCCGCCAGGTCGCGCCTGGCTTTTTCTGCGTTCTCCACACCCTCGCGAATCGTCGCCTGCCGGCGCTCGAGTGTCCGCAATATTACCGGAAAGCCCCAACGCCAGAGGATGACGAAGACAACGCCAAAGCTGAAAACCTGCGAGAGCAGGGCCAGTAAGTTGATGCCCAGCCCACTCGCTACATCAGCAAAGATAAGTGTATGCACTACCGCGTGCATGGTTTTGCCTCCTTCCTTCAGTTCACCACGGGCGGCTACCAGGGTTCATCCCCTGCATCCGCATCGGTTGGATTGCAAAAGGGCAACCAAACCACCAGGGTCTATTCCCCGCACCCGCCACTGCTCCCGCCCCTACAGCATGGAGACGCCCCTTGTCGTTTGCTCAACTACACGATTATAAACAAGTTGCGGCTACAGCAGTCGCAAGAGACAGACGGCATACTGCGTCTCTACGCCACGGCGGAAAAGTATTACTTGAGGAACTGAATCAGGAAAGCGACCAGCAATGCGTAAATCGAGATAGCTTCCGCGAAAGCCAGACCAAGAATCAAGTCTGTACGAATGAGTGGCTCGGCTTCGGGGTTGCGCCCGATGGCATTAAACGCCTGGCCGGCTGCGATACCGATGCCGATGCCTGGCCCAATCGCTCCCAAACCAATTGCTAACGCTACTCCAAGTGGATGAAGGTCTACTGGCATAATAATCCTCCTTAAGGACAAGCCTTATAATGTTCTATCTTTGAAAAAATTTATGCAATCGCGGAAAAATCCCGCGAGTAGCAATCTTTACCTAGGCATGACTGGCTGCCGCTCGCTCCTCGTTGCGCTCAAAATCTTCGTGAGCCTCTTGCTCGCTTTCGGCGTGAGCATGAGGAGTAACCGCCAGTTGCAGGTAAATCAACGACAGCAAGGCGAAGACGAAGGCTTGCACAAACGCAACGAAGAGTTCAAACGGAATAAAGACGATATCTGAAACGAATGGGATGATAAAGGCAAACACCGCCAGCACGACCGTTCCGGCAAAGATATTGCCAAAGAGACGGAAAGCCAGCGAAAGGATGCGCCCAATCTCCTGGACAATGTCCAGAATACCGACAAAGAACTCTACAAAACCCGTAAAGTCCAATCTGAAGAGCGCCGGGAAGTTAAAGTACTTGCTCAGGTGCTCTCCCGCTCCCAGGGTCGCGAAGCCATATACCTGGGCGGTAATCACCGCGATCAGCGCCATCCCAATGGTCAAGTTCAGATCGGTGGTAGCGGGGCGAATCCAGGGTATCAATGCGTTAGAGATATCTCCGAATAAGAATATGCCCAGGACCGGTCGACTGCTTGTGTGAGCAGCCTGAATAGCCGCCGCATTGATCTGCCCGATGGTATCCACGCCTGGAATAATATCAATGAAGTTGGAAACGAAAATGAAGACGAAGAAAGTGGCAACCAGCGGGAAAAACTTTCTTCCTTTCACTTTCCCTGCCACGCTTTCCGCCAGACCGAGCAGCAGTTCCACTACCCACTCCATCAGATTTTGCATACCGGAAGGGATCAGGTCACGCCTGCGCGTCCCAAAATAGAAAAGTACCAGCAGTATAGCGATAGATATCCAGGTACCCAGCAGTGTGTTTGTGACCGGAAATGACCCGATATAGAATATTGTGTCCGGTGCAAGAGATATGTTAGGAAGTCTCCAGAGCACTCGGCATCCTCCTTATTCACCGTGCTCTGCCAGGTCTGTTTCGTTGTAGACGGCCCCGTCTCTATGCTGTTCTTTTATAACAACCTTTTTAATAAACGGTACGCTCCATATACTCCGGTGATCAGGCCAAGCAGCAGCCCGAGTAGTAAAAACACAGGTCCAGTTTGGACTTTGCTATCCAGGAAGTTCCCCAGGATAGCTAATATAGCGATGGGAAGGGCGATGGTCAAGCCCAATTGCCCCATTAAGGCCAGTGAATCCCAGACAGAGGGCGGTTGCTTCTTGTTCATGTTCTATGGGGCACAATTTTCCTGCCCCTACCCCTCCTTGCCCTCGGAATCTTGCCGCCTTGCTTGCGCTTACGGTTATGGACCTTTTATCTCTCTTATTATACCAATGGGATTATAGCACATGGAATAGAAGATGTGCAACAGGTGATACAAAACGGCTTACAGCCGCCTGTAGCAAAAGATGAGGGAAAGTCTGGCACAGCATATTCACCTCGATGGGGATAACAACGCAGGCGTCACTTGTATTCCTCAATCCAGCATGAGTATGAAGTATGTATCCGGCTCATTATCAAAATCATTATTCTGACCACTACAAAGCCTTGATACCTCTCAGGACGCTTTAAAACAACCTTTACTACTATTGCGAAGATAGACCTCTAACTGGCGACCTCTATGCGCTTTTTAGTCATATTGCTCTACTGACAAAGCGGCTTAGTGATTAATGAATTAGTTTCAAAAAAACAGCAGTATTGAAGAAATCAGTGTTCTCTTATAAGTAGATATACTTAAGCAATTTTGCTTGTTCATTCGTACAACCAGATCAACGATAATCAATTGGTGCCAGGAAGCAGTTGCCAGATTCCTCTTTGTTGCCTGAAAAGATGCCTGCTTCTTTTCCAGGTTCTCAAAGAATTTTCGAAAGTTAAAGTGTGTAACGCCGGTGGCTGGGCCGGGTCACAACTGCTTTGCCGGCGCGGACAATTGAAAAATCAGGCGAGTGAAATACAGTAACTACTAAGGTCTACTAACGACTTGCCAAAGGAGAGAAAAGCGGGTAAAATAGACTCATGACGCAAGAAGAAGAACTGCTCACGTTGCGAGAAGAAAATCGACTGCTCAAAGCCCTGGTGGCGGAACTGCTGCCCTTGAAAGAGCAACTGGCGAGAGCAGAGGCGCGCATCAAGGAACCGGAAGAGCGCTTGGCCAAAGACAGCCGTAGCAGCAGTAGACCTCCCTCCTCTGATGGCTTGGGGCGTCTGCCACGCCGGTCTCGTCCGGCCAGCGACAAGGGTCCAGGAGGACAGCAGGGACATGCTGGTCACACACTGCAGATGGCAGAGCAACCCGATGAGGTGATCGCTCACCGCCCCAAGTTCTGTCAGCAGTGCGGGCAGAATCTGGGCGAGGTGGTCGGCCAGGTCGTCGAACGTCGGCAAGTGCTCGATGTGCCAGAAATCCGCTTGCTGGGCCACGAGCATCAGGTGCAAAGCCTGAGGTGTCCCACGTGCCAGAGCCCCAATCTGGGCAGTTTCCCCCCGCGGTCAGTGCTCCCGTGCAATATGGCCCCAATCTGCAAGCCCTGGCGGTCTATCTGCATCAGGGGCAACTGTTGCCGACCGCACGCACCTGCCAAGCCCTGGCTCCGGTGGTCAAGCGCATTGGCGAGCTGATCGCGGCCAGTCGTTTGCAAGATGGAGACGAGACCGGCATTCGCATCTATGGCGTCTTGCATTGGCTGCATGTCAACTGTACGCGCTGGCTGACGCATTTGGCCTGGCATCCCTCTCACGGTCGAGAAGCCATGGATGAGATCGGCATCTGGCCGGTCTTTGAGGGCCGTGGCATGCATGACCGCTTTGCCAGCTACGATGGCTACGACTGTGCGCACAGCATCTGTGGGGCGCACTTGTTGCGTGATTGTCTGGCCATCGCCCAGCAGCCGCAGCAAGACTGGGCTCAGCAAATGCATGACTTCTTGCTCGATCTGCATGAGGCCTGCCAACACTGGCGTGGACTCCATCTGTCGGCGGTGCCGTCCATCGAGCGCGATGACTGGGTTGCGCGCTATTTCGAAATCCTGGCCCTCGGCTATGCGGCTCAAGGGCCGCCTGCGGCAGCCACCACGGGCAAAAGGAAAGGCAAAGCCAAACAAAGCCCTGCCAGGAATCTGCTCGATGCCTTGCTCTCTCGTGCCGAGCAAGTGCTGGCTTTGCTCGACGATCTCTCCATTCCTTTTACCAACAACCAGGCCGAGCGTGACCGAAGCCTTGCCAAAGTGCAGCAAAAGATCTCCGGCACCTTTCGCAGTGCCACGGGAGCTACTGCCTTTTGCCACATTCGCAGTTATCTCTCCACCATGCACAAGCAGGGGCATTCTATGCTCTCGGCTCTGACCGCTGTCTTCCATGGTCACCCTTTCTCGGTTGCTTGGTCTCCTGAGTAGTTACTAAAATAGTTCACAATAGACATTTCCTTGCAGTAAAGGAGGCCTTGATGAAAACGATCGCGGCTTCACGAAGAACAGAAAGGCCTCTGGTCTTGCTCGGATTGCTTGTGAGTGTCCTTCTGCTGGCAGGCTGCGGTTCCACACCTGTTGCCGGTTCGCCTACACCTACACCGGTCGCCTCGCGCACTGTTTCAACCAGCAACGTATCTTTTCGCGAATTTTCATTGCCGGGTTCGGATTTGACCGGTATTACTGCCGGGCCGGATGGAACAGCCTGGTTCGCGAACGGCTCCCACATCGGACACATCACCTCACAGGGAGTTATAACCCTGTTTCCACTTACTACGACCACCCACGCATATCACCTTGTTCAGGGGCCGGATGGCGCCCTCTGGTTTACCGATCTCCCTGGCAATAAAATTGGGCGCATTACGACCAGCGGAGATGTGATCGAGTTTTCCAGGCCGACTATTGGTAGTACGCTGGGTATAACCGCCGGGCCGGACGGCACGCTCTGGTTTACCGAAAGTGCGGTCAACAAGATCGGGCGCATCACCACTAGCGGCGCAATCACGGAATATACCATTCCCACAGCAGATAGCCTGCCTGCCTGAAGGCATAATCGCCGGACCGGATGGCGCCCTCTGGTTTACCGAACTGCATAGCAATAAGATTGGGCGCATCACCACTTCAGGCGCCATCACCGAGTTTGCACTTCCCACCGCCGCAAGCCAGCCATTCAGGATAACCAGGGGATCGGACGGCGCGCTCTGGTTCACCGAAAGTGGCGCTAATAAGATTGGACGCATAACCATTTCAGGCGACGTTACCGAGTATGTTGTTCCTACTGCTAACAGCGGCCCTTACGATATCACCGCTGGCCCTGAGGGAACGCTCTGGTTCACGGAGCAGCGCGGCAGCAAGATAGGACAGATCAGCATAACATAAGGTCATATTTTGATGTTTCTTCAGAACGATATGTTTGCTCCTTTCAGGCCAGGAACTTCAGCAGGGCGTTGTTGACCTGATCGGCATGGGTCCAGGCGATGGCGTGCGGGCCGCCGGCGATGACCACCAACTTCACGCCGCTGATCAGGCCGACCAGCCGTTCGCCCGTTTTGGCGTAGGGCAGCACACGGTCGTCATCGCCATCGATGACCAGCACCGGCACCTTGATCCTGGGCAGGTCGGCGCGGAAGTCGGTCTCCCACGTAGCGATACAGGCCACTGCCGCAGTGGCCGAGGCGGTTGTGGCCAGATTCCAGCTGGCCTGATACGCCTGGTTGCTGACCAGCGTACCACCCAATTGCTCGATGTTGTAGAAGGTGTCCAGGAACTCCTTCATCCACGCCGGGGTGTCCTTCCTGGCAGCCTGTATGAACCCATCGAACAGGCTCGCCGGCAGTCCTTGAGGGTTGTCGGGCGTCTGCAACAGGAACGGCGGGATCGGGGATATCAGCACCCCCCTGACGACCCGCGCCGACCCGAACTGGCCCAGGTACCGGGTCACCTCGCCGGTTCCCATCGAGTGGCCGACCAGGGTGACGCCGTGCAGATCAAGGGTTCGCAGGAGCATGTTGAGGTCGTTGGCGAAGGTGTCGTAGTCATACCCGCTAGTCGGCTGGCTGGACTTACCAAAGCCGCGCCGGTCGTAGATAATCACACGGTACCCATGCTCTAACAGCACCGGGACCTGCTTATCCCATGCGCGACTACTGAGTGGGTAGCCATGGATCAGCACGACAGGCCGTCCTGAGCCGTGGTCTTCATAGTACAGCTCGATCTCGCCCGAATTCTCCTGGCCGACCTTGATGTAAGGCATAGCTCCCTCCTTTGTGTTGTGCATTTCAAATGTGTCCTTTGATAGGGAAGTCGCCGGTCTCTCGCACCTATCGTCAAAGGACATCATGCTCCCCATCCTCTCTGCTCAAAGCATAAGCAGGAAGCATCATCAAAGCGTCATGAACAGTGTTATGGGTTGTTAGACAAAAGTGATGACCGATTTTTGGACAACCACCACCCACAAAACATGCTATAATGAAGCCATGACCCAGACCCAATTCACACACAATTCAACCAATATACAAAAGAAGACCGACCTGCTCGCCTTCACATTGCCAGAATTGCAGCAATGGCTCGTCGAGCGGGGAGAGCCTGCGTTTCGCGCGAAACAAATCTATAGCTGGCTCTACCAGCATCTTGTCACCGATTTTGCGGCCATGACCAACCTGCCTCAGGCCCTACGCATCCGGCTTGTTGAGGAAGCCTGCATCGGCCCGGTGGTCGTGCGCAGCGAACTACACTCCAAAGACGACCGCACGCGCAAAATCCTGCTGGAACTGGACGACGGCAAGCTCATCGAATCCGTTCTCATGCTTTATTCATCGCTGGGCGAGAGCAGCGCCCGCGCTACCGTCTGCGTCTCCTCGCAGGCTGGCTGCGCCTATGGCTGCACGTTTTGCGCCACTGGCCAGATGGGTTTTGATCGCCACCTCAGCGCGGGTGAAATCGTCGCCCAGGTGCTCTTCTTCGCCCGCGAACTGCGCGCCGCGCCATGGAGCGCGGCAGGACTTCCCGGCAGCGTGCCTATCGACCACATCACCAACATCGTCTTGATGGGCATGGGCGAGCCACTGCATAATTACGACAACGTACTCAGAGCTTTGCGCATCCTCAACAGCACCGCAGGCTTCAACCTCGGCGCGCGGCATATGACCGTCTCGACCGTAGGGCTTGTTCCAGCGATAAGAAGGCTCGCTCAGGAACCCTTGCAGGTAAACCTCGCCATCTCCCTACACGCCCCTACCGACGAACTGCGCAGCCGCACAATGCCCGTGAACCGCAAATATCCAATCGCCGAGTTGATTGCCGCGTGCAAAGATTACATTGACGCAACCGGAAGACAGGTCACATTTGAATACGTGCTGCTGGCAGGCGTGAACGATACGCCTGAATACGCTCACAAATTGGGCAAGTTGCTGGCACCGCTGAAACAGTTCGCGCATGTCAATTGCATTCCCGTCAATGCTACGGCTGCCGATTACCGGCCCCCATCCGGAGAGGCCATTCGCGCCTTCCGCGCCATCCTCCATCAGCATGGAGTCAGTAACAGCGTGCGAGCCGAACGTGGAGATGATATCGCAGCCGCTTGCGGTCAGCTACGAACACGTTTCGAGAACCAGCGCAAGCGCGGCGAGAAAATTCCATCATAAGAGTCCCGGGCTGGGATAGAGACGAAAGGAAAAGGCGAACATCACATATGCCGAATGCCAGCATTCCTACAGCCTCGACAGAATACCTCAATCGTATCCGTTTCCCGGCTCCGGCAGCCATGGATTCTCTTGCTCCATCCCTGCAAACGCTGCAAGCCTTGCATGAAGCCCATCTTCTGGCCGTCCCGTTCGAGAACCTCTCCATACACTATGGGCAGCCAATCATTCTGCAAGAAGATGCGCTCTTCGATAAAATCGTGCGCCGGCAGCGGGGGGGGCTTCTGCTACGAACTCAACGGCCTCTTCGTGTGGTTGCTGCGCCAATTGGGCTTCGAGGCAACACTGCTTTCCGCTGAAGTTGCCAGCAGTTCCGGCGGCTTCAGCCCTCCTTACGATCACCTGACGCTGCTCGTTCATGAGTTGGATGGCAGCGACTGGTTGGCCGACGTAGGATTTGGTGACTCGTTCCGGCTGCCAAAACGCTTTGTAGCTGGAGTAGAGCAGGATGATACAGATGGGCACAGGTATCGCCTGGTGCCAGCAGAGGATAAGGACGAGCGGTATGCGCAGCGCGAGTATTGGATATTGCAGCAATTGAACGCCGAGCAATGGGAACCGCAATATCGTTTCACTCTTGAACCTCACAATTTGAGCGATTTTAGCGAAAGATGCTCTTTTCAGCAGAACTCGCCGGAGTCGCATTTCACCCAGCAGCGGGTATGCTCGCTCGCCACTCCAACGGGTCGTATTACCCTGACGGCTCATAGTCTCCGCTTCAATGCCGCTAATGCTCAGCTACCATCTTATGAACAGGCAGGACGAGAGGAAGCCGATTTGCGCCTGATAACGACGCTTCATGGGCAAAAGGAAGAGCGGCAGTTACAGTCAGAGGATGAGTTTCAAGCAATCCTGGCACAGCTGTTTGGAATCGTTTTGTAGCAGCTCACTCCAATAAATCTGTAACCGCCCCCACGATCATATCTGCCCCGCGTTGCTGGTATAGCTCGACCTCGTCCTGGCGTACGAGCATGACAGCCAGCATACCTGGCTCGCCTGCCTGGCTTGTAGCGCGATAATTCAGCACCACGTCGAGGTCATCGCCGGTATCGCCAATGTAAAGACCGCTCCTAACATCTGATCCGATACCCTCAAGCGCCAGCCGGAGGGCGCGTGGGTCAGGTTTGGGGCAGACATCGGCGGGAATGACCACATCCCACCAGCGCTCGCCACAGTAGTCCTCTATTCGTTCCAGCACGCTTTCGACCTCCGGCCCGACGCGCCCGGTTATCATACCCATATGCTGGATGCCGCGCTTGCGCAAGCGCGCAAAGAAATCCGTTGGGAAAAGCATGCGCTCGTTCTTCACAAATCCCGGGCAATCGGGCAGGTAGCGTGGCGGGCGGCCAAACCAGCGTTGGTATTCGGACGCGCCCCAATATAGCTCATGGTAGATATCGCCGATGATATTATAGGGAAGCTGCGCCGTTGCCGGCATAACGTCTCGTACCCATGTAATTCCACCGTGGCCCTCTACGTTGGCAACTCGTGAGAGCGCCGCCCATTCCAGGCTGCTGCGAGCGGCAAACGATGCGCCCTTCCATTCGCGCAAGCGGGCAACGCCAAGCGTTGCCAGCAGGTAACACATATCCCAATCGTTATTGTAGCCACCCGCCTGCTTGAAAGCGAGAACATCATCATGTGTAAAGAGTGATTTTCCCTCACCCTGTCCCCAATCCAATCCGAAAATCGTGCCCGCGACATATTCTGCCGCCGCGATATCTGTGGCATGGAACGAATCTATGGTTTGCACCAGCACGCCGTCAATATCGAAAAGCATGGTATCGAGAGAAGAGGGGAAATCGACACCTGGTCGCCGCCAGAAAATCGAGTTTTGCATCGAAAAGCCTTCCACTTAGACAATCTCAACCACCGTATCCATGTCACCTTCGCCTAGCACGTGAACCTGCTCCCATCCTTCATCGGGTGCGTCCTGTAATGTGCGCTGCAATAGCCCTGCATGATAGGCCACTACCTGCTCACCTACAATACGATGACGCATCCTATCCCGTTCCAGGCAAATCTCCGGTGGGATATCGAAGATCAGCAGGCAGCCCAGGTAGCCGAATTGACGAGATAACTCGCGTAGCTTGCGCCGGGCCTCGAATTGTAGCGCGGTGCTGTCCGCGACGGTAAAGCGTCCCAGGAACAGGCGCTTGTGAATAATATAGTGGAAAAGGTCGAAGGTATCGCGGTTGACCTGCTGATTGTTTTCATCGTCGCAGATCATGGCGCGGCAGTGATCGGATGAGACGATACTGGTTGGAATGAAGCGCTGAGCCGCGAAGGTGCTTTTGCCGGAGCCTGCCGGGCCACAGAGGACAAGGAGGGTTCTATGAGGAACCTGTATAATTTTCGGCATGATTGCTGGATATAGCCCTCCACTCCTGAGAAAGTTCAAGTTCAGATTAACTGATCCGGGTCTATGCCAAGCGAGCGCAAGCGTTCTGCCATTCTCCTGGCTTTCTCGGCTTCCGCTTCGGCTAACCGCATCGCCCTTTTCCTCGCTTCGGCTTCCGCCTCGGCTAAACGTATTGCGGCCTTTTTTGCCTCAGCTTCCGCCTCGGCCCTGGTTGGTCGCACACGCCAGGAACGATCATAGAGGCACAGCTTAGAGCCCCTGGGAACGAGCAAGCTATCGAGTTGCTGGCTCCATAAGCGTCCATCAGGACCAGAAACCATCTTCCGCATCAAACCGGCCTCTTCATCTAACTGCCATCCGCAGAGCTGGTAAGGTTGATTACGCCACACCGGAGGCAGGTTCGGGTCATAGGCAAAGTATTCCCGCACCCCCATGTGTGCATACCGGTACGGCTTTTCTTCCAGGTCACGCTTCCAGGTCTCTTCAGACGCGACCTCAAAGACGACATGAGGGCCTGGCCCATGTACCCCGATTCTCCAACTGCGCACCGGGCCATATGCTACCCCTCTAATGACAGCGATATCAGGAGCCAGGGGCTTCTCATACTCATCACGGGTCTGGTAGAAATTGAAGTTTTCATAGATAGCGCACTGTTGATCGCGGAAGAGCCATTTTAGAACCTCGACGAGATAATGCACCAGTTCCGCATGCAGCCAGGATTCCCCCATCAAATCCTCCTCGGTAGGATGGCTGTCGTAGTAATACTCTATCTCGCCCCTGGTCTGCTCGATCATGGCATACTCCTTGTCCTGTATCCACTGCCTATCTAGCTGCATCCTGGTCGTTCCCTTGCGAGCCTTGACTCCTACCTTATCCTTTAGTAGAACTTCTGGTCTTTTTGGAGCCAGGGTAGTTCCTTGCCTCTAATAATAACATAACCGGCAGCGACTCTACAAGCCGATTTTCATACGCCACATAGCCTGTTTATGACTTTTTTTTAGATATAGACATTTATGTTATACTCGGATAAGGTGGCCAGGGACGAGCGAAAAATTGGAGCTTAACAAAAAGAGGCCGGCTGATCGGCCCAATAGAATGCCCTTGCGCCCTCAATAAAAATACATACCTATCTCTGAGGAGGATTGACGCTGTGTCTATAGATATGAAATTGACGGGTACCGAAATTCGCCAGCTTTTCCTGGACTTTTTTGTCAGCAAAGGCCATATGCTTATGCCCAGTTCTTCGCTAGTGCCGCGCAACGACCCGACGGTGCTGCTGACAACCGCAGGTATGCAACAGATGATCCCTTTTTTCCTGGGTCGTGAGACCCCGCCCGCGTTACGGCTCACCTCAGCTCAGAAATGCTTCCGCACAACGGATATCGATAAAGTTGGCAACGAGCGCTCGCTTACTTTTTTTGAAATGCTGGGGAATTTCTCTGTTGGCGACTATTTTAAGCGCGACGCGATTGCCTTTGCCTGGGAATTTCTGACGCAGGTGGTCAGACTGCCCGCTAACCGCCTGCACCCGACGGTGCATCCAGAAGACGACGAAGCGCCACACTGGTGGAACAAGATCGCGGGTTTCTCCGATGAAGCGATTGTGCGCCTGGAAGACAACTGGTGGGGGCCACCGGGAGCCTCGGGTCCATGCGGACCGGATTCCGAAATTTATTATGACCGCGGCGTCGAACACGGCTGTGGCCGGGCTGATTGCAAACCCGGCTGCGACTGCGAGCGCTTCCTGGAAATCTGGAATCTCGTCTTCATGCAATTTTACCAGGACCTGGATGGCACGCGCACTCCCCTGCCGAAGAAGAATATCGATACCGGCCTGGGCCTGGAACGCCTCTCGATGGTCTTGCAGGGTAAAGAATCGGTTTTCGATACTGATCTCTTCCGCCCGATCATCGATAGCTTCGCGACCCTTGCTGGCACCGCCTATGGGCTGAATCCGAAAAGCGATACCTCCCTGCGAGTGATTGCTGATCACGGGCGCGCGCTGGTCTTCCTGGCAGCCGATGGAGTGCTGCCCAGCAACGAGGGGCGCGGCTACATCTTCCGGCGCATCCTACGGCGCGCGGTGCGCCACGGCAAACTGCTTGGCCTGGATAAGCCGTTTCTTTCCGAGGCCGCCGATACGGTGATTAACCTGATGAAAGGACACTACGTCGAGCTTGGCCTGCAGCGCGACCGCATTGTAGAAATTTTGAGCCTGGAAGAGAAGAAATTTGGCCAGACGCTCAATACGGGCCTCTACCTGCTCAACAATCTGCTTGAGGACTTGCGGCAAAAGGGTTCGCGTGTGATACCGGGAGCAGAGGCCTTTAAACTGTACGACTCGCATGGCTTCCCCCTCGAGTTTACGCAAGAGGTGGCTGCCGAACACGATTTTACCGTCGATATTCCCGGCTTCGAGAAGGCGATGCAGGAGCAGCAGGAGCGCAGCCGCTCGGCCGCTGCCTTTACACAGGGCAAAGACGTCGAGGCGCTCACAGCAGTTTTGAAGCGGGTGGGGCCAACCGAATTCACCGGCTACGACGGTATCAGTGGCAGCAGTAAGGTTATGGGTCTGATCGTGGACGGCGCCGAGGTTGAGAGTATTAGCGCGCCACAATCGGCCCTGGTCATACTTGATGCTACCCCATTCTACGCCGAGAGCGGGGGGCAAATCGGCGACCGCGGCGACCTCAGTGGCCCGATGGGCGTTTTCCACGTTGAGGATACAAAGCGGCCACTGAAGGGACTGATCGTCCACTATGGGTACATCGCGGAAGGCTATTTGCGCGTTGGTGATACCGTGCAGGCTGACGTAATTGCCCAGCGGCGGGAAGATACGATGCGTAACCACAGTGCAACGCACCTGCTACACAAGGCGCTGCGCGACATCATCGGCCCACAGGTGGAGCAGCGCGGCTCGCTGGTTGAACCGGAGCGCCTGCGCTTCGACTTTGCCAGCTCGCGCCCGCTTACCGCCTCTGAAATCGCGCAGGTCGACGAGCAGATCAATCGCTGGATTCGGGCTGACCTGCCGGTGCATACCAACATCATGCCCTTACAGCAAGCCCTGCAGACCGGTGCTATGGCGCTGTTTGGGGAGAAGTACGAGGATGAGGTGCGCGTTGTCTCGATGGGCAGCAGCATCGAGCTATGCGGCGGGACTCACTGCGCCTCAACCGGGCAGATAGGCATCTACATCACCATTCAGGAAACGAGCATCGCAGCCGGCATCCGGCGCATCGAGGCGCTGACGGGCCGGGGAGCCGAGGCCTATTTACGCCGGCGCAGCGCCCTGATAGACACGTTGAGCGCTAAATTGCAGACACAGCCGGATGTGCTTGAATCGAAAGTTGACCAGCTTGTCGAGGAAGTCGTGACGTTGCGCCGCCAGGTCGCCCAGTTCCAGCGTGAAGCGGCCCAGCGCCAGGTGGAGACACTGGCAGAAAAGGCGCAGGACGTATCTGGCGTGCCGGTGGTCGTCGCGACTATCGACGTACCTGACGACCGGATGCTGCGCGAGATGGGCGAGATGGTGCTGAGCAAACTCGGTCGGCCAGGCATAGTTGTACTCGCCAGTAATTACGCCGAACGAGCTAGCATCCAGATCAGCATCTCGGCCGAGCTGACCAGGCGAGGACTGGATGCCGGTAAGATCGCTGGCGCCGTTGGCCAACGTCTCGGCGGCAAGGGTGGCGGGCGACCCGAATCGGCGCAGGGCGGCGGTAAAAACAAGGCCGAGTTGGGCAGCGCGCTGGCTTTAGTGCCGAAATTGGTGAAAGAAAGCCTGAAGTAGGAACCAGGTGTATCGCGCTCGTGGTTGAGCAAGCATTCGGCACGTTGATCCCACGCGGGCCGCAACACACCTGACCCCGACCATCCCCAATGCATGTGGAGACGTGGTGGCACAGGCCGATCAACAGGCGAGAGGCGCGATGAATCAATCGTCCCCTACGGCGCGAGCCGTGGGGTTGTCACCGGTTTCATCGCCCAGGAATCCCCGTAAGCCCCGATTGATCGTGGGCCGCGCCAATTTACCGGCTTTCGGGGCTTGCGGTCGCCTGCTGTACGTGTTATAAAGTACTTAACAGATTCAAGTTCAGCAAAGCATCATACGGAACCGTTGAGCGCAGCAAATGTCACGTTCTCTTAAATAAGGATAGATTGACCTGGTCTAGGAAGACATACATGAGGAATCCTCTTCAACAATTACGCAAACTCATATTAGGACGAGTAGAAGAGAACGGGTATCACTATGGGTATGATGGCACGGCAGGTCCCCAGCATGCCGACGATGGGAGCGAAGAGCGCGCGGTCTATACGGCGCTCGATATCGGCACAGCCTACGCGAAGGCCATCATCGTCGAAGTGCAGGACGATGTTGGAGTTGTGCTGGGAGCAGGACGGCACAGCCAGAGCTATACACACATGTCGGACGGTATTGTTACCGATATTCCGGGGGTGATTGAGAATTGTAATCAAGCGCTGCTGCGTGCTGAGGAAGCGGCAGGCGGCATTATCGCGCCCATGGCGGTTATCGGCATCGCAGGCGAACTCGTCAAGGGGAGTTCGGCGACGATCAACCAGCAACGGTCGCAGCCGACCAAACCCATTACGCAGGAAGAATTGGATGCAGCGATTATGAAGGCGCAACAGAAATTGCTCAAGATCGCGAAAGAGCGCATCGCCGCCGAGACCGGCTACCAGAATATCGAGGTGCGTTTGACCAACGCGGCAGTGATATCTGTGCGCATTGATGGACAGCTTGTGAACAATCCGATTGGTTTTCGCGGTCGCCATTTTTCGCTAACGCTTTTCAGCGCCTTCGCGCCCCTCATGCAGCTGGGCGCGCTGGAAACGGTGGCGCAGGGATTAGACTTGACGCTGGTTACCATTGTTACGGAACCCTACGCGCTGGCACGCTGCTTGAGTAGCAATGCCAGTACGGAAAGCGGTGCAATCTTCATCGATATTGGCGGCGGCACAACCGATATCGCCCTGGTGCGCCAGGGTGGTATCGAAGAGACACGCATGTTTGCCCTGGGTGGACGCACGTTTACACGCCGTATTGCTACCGGCAAGGGTGTTACCCTCAAAGAGGCAGAGAAGATCAAGCTCAGTTATAGCAATGGCCTCATAAAAGGGGTTGAACGCGAAGAGATACAACACATCTTAGCGCCGGAGACGCAAACCTGGATGGACAGCGTGGAACTATTGATTGAGGAGCTTTCCAAGGGCTCGCTGCTGCCGCCTGCGATTTATATGGTAGGAGGGGGCTCTTCACTGCCCGACTTGCGCGAGCGCCTTGAAGCATTCCCCTGGACGGAGCGGTTGCCATTTTCGAGCCGGCCACTTATCGAGATCATCCAGCCTGGTATGGTTACCAACATTGCCGACCCCGACCATCATTTGAAAAACGCACAGGATATCACGCCTATGGCATTAGCATACCAGGCCATTGAACTGCAGAATGAGAATAGCGCCCTGGAGAGATCACTCTACCGGGTCATTCACAGCATGCATATATAGGTGTTTTCAATCTCTAACGGGTTCAGGAAAGGGCCTGGCTCCCGCAATAGAGCAGCCAGGCCCACGAAGGCCAAGCGTGAATACACCAGGCAGCGGCGATGCTGAATATACGAGAAGCAGGGGGATACAGGGCATATGGCTGATGAGCAGATTATTTATCTCAGCCCGGATGAAGATTTGACGAGTACGCGTGAACGCCTGGAGCAGGTTCAGGCCAGGAAAATAATTCTCGTCATACCACCACAAACGAACTTGCGCAGTCACGTGGGGTGGCGTGTCCTGCATGCACGCGCGCGCGAACTGGGGCAAGAAGTGCTGGTAATCAGCTCTGATCGCCAGATCCGCGCCGTTGCTAAAGCAGTAGGATTCAGGGTCGCCGAATCCCAGGCATCTCCTTCCCCGAACAAATCTCGCCCGGTCAGGCGAACACAAGGGACGCCTGTACAGCGCGGCGGACGCACACAACGCCAGAATGAGGGTGGCCCGACCAATCGACCGATGAGGTCAGGTCTTGAAGGGCGAGCTATGAGGCAGGGTCTTGAAGCGCGGCCCGGCGATTTTGAAGCGCGACCACAAGAGCCGTCCATACAGGGTCCACAAGCGTCCCGTAGAACAGGTCAGCCTCGCCAGGAACATAGGGGACAAGGCTTGAGCGAATCCGAATGGCAACGTCAAGGGCCTGAGCCACGCACGCGATCCACATTCCAGGAGCCAGGTGATACAACCAGCAGGATAGCACCTCCAGAGGCAGCAGTTCCTCTAACCTCCGAGAGCGAGCAGCAGCATTTGCATATCGAAACCTCCCCCTCTGTTAGCCCACGGCTGCCCCAGCACGACGAGGAAGAACTACCAGATTCCCTGGTCGATCATTACAACCAGGCCCAGAGTATTCGCAAGCAGTTTTTCGGGAGCGATCTGGTATCCTCACAATTTGCCGGTCCAGAAGGCCTGCTAGAGGCCCCCACCCCATTATCACCGGCAAGAAAGCAAGAAGAGAAGCAGGACCAGCAGAAGGAGCAAAATAGACCAGCATCCGGCATGAGTAACTACCAGCAGGGCCTGGCAGGACCATTACCCTCCAGAGTCGCCCACGAGGGCAGGTACCAGGCACTGTCTCCACAGAACCGGCAACAAGTATTGGGGCAGGAGGATACGGATGTTTATGAGTATTACCTTGAAGACGCCGTCCAGACCACTTTGCCAGAGCAACATGGATCAGCGCTGATAGAGGATGTCGACACCAGTATTCCTGATCTCTCAGAGAGACCAACCGACATACTGGATGGTGAGATCGAGGACCTGGGGGACGAGGGCGCTATTCTAGTGCAGCCGGAGACCCTTGTGCCGGAATGGAATGAGCCACCGGAGGACGAGCTGGAACAACCATCCTCAACACGCGGCTTTGGCTCGCGCTTTCAAACCGGTCGCGCCGATATCGATGACGCGGAGATGCTCCCACCTGTGGTGGACCAGCCGACACAGATAAGGCAGCAGCATGCGCCAGCACAGGTGAGTCGATCAGGGCCGCTTCCAGCCCCTACCGCAAGAGACAGGTCTGGCGCGTTGCGCAATCGCGGGCAGCAGCCAACCGCCCCGCAGCAAAGGCGGGCCGGGAGTGAGCAGCCAGATTCGTTCGCCGCGCCAGCGAAACAAGCGCCTGGTAGAGAACGTGCCAGCGCCTCCCCCCAGGCAGCGGTACCTGCCCGCTCCGCCAACGCTGGCAAACAGCCAGGGGGCGCTGCGACAAAACAAGGCCGGGGAAAATCGGCAACGCCGGGCCAACCGGGAAAACCGGCGCCACAGCCCAGAAATGACCGCAAAGTCTTCACCGGGTTCCTGATCGCGGTGGCCTGTGTGCTGATCCTGTTCGCGCTGTTCTACTTCTTGCCGAGCGCGCGGGTGACGATTGCTGTGCCTGCGCGTCCCCTCACAATGAGCGCTCTGCATTTCAGCGCCAGTACTAATTCGCACAATGCGGCGGCGAATACGGTCGCCTCGCAGGTTCTCAGCTTTGAGAAAAGTGCGACGGGTAACGGTACCGCTACTGGAACGAGCCAGGTTGGAAACGCCCGCGCAACAGGCCAGGTCATTTTCACCAATCACGGCAGCCAGCAGGTGGAAATTCCTACCGGAACGATTCTGGCAACCAGCAGCGGCGTGAAGTTCGCCACCACAGCGGACGCGGTCATTTTCCCGCCCGGTGGTGGCTCCAATCCACCCATTCCGGTGCAGGCAGTAAATGCAGGAACCAGCGGCAATGTGGCAGCAGGCAGCATCACGGTTATTCCTCAGACCAGCCTGACCGCCATCGCGCAATACAATAACATATCGACCTCGGCGTTGAGCCTGGACGTGACGAACCCTCAGGCGCTGGCCGGTGGCGGCGCAATGGCAGCAAGTACCGTTACATCGAAGGATATTTCGGCTGAAAAGGCGGCGCTAGAGAAACAGTTAAAGACGGCTTTGCAGAGCTGGCTGGCACAACAACTGCACACCGGCGATATCTCAGGAACACCTGCCCAGCAATCAGAACAGGTGACGACGAATCCCACGGTAGGTCAGATTACAAAAGATGGCACGTTCAGCATGACTGTCACAGTGCATACAACCGTCCTGGTAGTGCGAGCGGCGGCGTTACAGGCCGCCGCCGCCGCACAACTCAACACCAGGGCCATGCAGTTGAAGCCCGCTTACATGCTCGTGACCGGACAACAACTGAAGCTTTCAAAGATCAAGAGCACTTCTTCTAAAGATGGTAGTTCCATCGCTATCACCCTCGATGCCACCGGGCAGGTCATTCAGCATGTTTCTACCAGTGACATTCGCGCGGCCCTGGCCGGCAAGTCCATCAGCCAGGCGAGCAGCGACATTAAAAATGGTCTGGCGGGTCTGCATGGCGTGTTGCGTACTAACATTGCGGAATCTCCCGGTTTCTTGCCCATGCTGCCATTCCGGTCGGACAATATCACAGTGATCTTGCTGCCGGTGACTACGACAACGCCAACCCCAGGAGTGCCGAACGGGTAAACAGGCCTGCCTCCGTCGCTCAGGACGTGCCGAAGCTCAACCCCAACTGCCGCAGCCACTTACGATAGGCGATGGCCGTGCGGTCCGAGCGCAAATGCAACTCGGCCTGCAAATCCAACGGTAGCAACTCAGGCCGTTGAGACTCAACGATGGGCACATCCTGCCAGGTAATCATGTCTTCAAAAGCGCGAATCTCTTCTTCAGGAATATTGTCGTAGTCCTGCGCTACATACGTCCAGGCGATGGATTCGCGTTCGGAAACCGGTGTCACCGTAAAATACATCGCAAAGCGCGCGCCGCCGGAAGTCTTTACAAAGCAGGCCGTCAAGGGTCGCAGCACCTGGTAGGTATAGGTGACGCTGGCTCCCTTGCCCGAACCATCCGGATCGGGCTGCCACACCGTAATATCGCGCGCAATCACACCATCAGGGCGTATTTCGGCCTCATAATCGCTCACCTCGGGATGTTCAGGATCGCCCAGGTAGCCCCGGTGAACGAATGGGAAATGCGCCACATCGAGGAAATTCTCGACCGCACGCGGCCCGCCGGCATGGAACTGATACGGGCCACAGTGGATTTTACGAAACGAACCATCATCCCACTGCTCAAAAGGTGGAATATCCTGCGCCGGATCACCCAGGCACACCCAGACCCAACCATATTTCTCCCGCGCCTGGTAGACTTTTGCCCGCGCCGTAGCAGGAGGCCTCTGATTGGGATGCGCCGGAAAGCGAATGCATTGCCCCTCTGAATTGTAGGTCCAGCCATGGTACGGGCAGATCAGCGTCTCATCTTCCACCCTTCCCAGCGAAAGCCTGGTTCCCCGGTGCAAACACAGGTCACGCCAGGCATGAATCTTGTCGCCAGCACGCCAGAGCACAATATCTTCCTCTAAGAGACGTGCTGCCATGGGCTTTCCTTCTTGCAGATCAGGCGCATAGGCCACCACATGCCAGTCGTTGAGCAGAACAGGGTCATTCAACATCGCAGTATCCTCGTTTTTGCCCTGATTATATCATACCGCTTCAGCACCGAAACTTGTACGTTTGCCGATAAGATGAAAAGCGAACATATATGGTTCGTCTATTCATAATAAATTGGAATGTTATAAATAACTTGAAGGAATGGGAAAAATATGTTATTGTTACATTCAAGGATGTGATTGTAGAAATCGGGTAAAGGACATCGTTGTAAAAGCATTTGGCGCCAGGCTATCCAGGTTGATCAGGAGATACGCATGCAACCACGCACTTCTTATCTTATTTGCGCCACCTTCTTTAGTGGTGGCGCGTTGCTTAGTAAAGTTTTAAGCAGTACCGGAGTGGCCGGGCGGCCAAAGGAGTACTTTATGGCCCACCATAACGTTCATGCGACAACTTTTCAGCGGCAGGCAGTTCATAGTGACTCCGTGCTGCCATTTTTTTATCGTGAGCAAGGGCAGGCTCATGTTGATTCACTCGCTCATATATTTGAGCAAGGAACAACCGCCAATGGGATATTCGGCGCGAATGTGATGTGGGACTACTTCGACGACTTTATTTGCAACCTGCGACGCATCCCTCTTTATAAAGAGATACCGGTGGTAGATTTACTGCCTGCAGTTTTTCCCAATCTGCACTATATCTGGGTGACACGGTGCAACAAGGCACAGCAGGCCGTATCACTGTGGAAAGCCGTTCAAGAATGGACGTGGAATAAAGAAAGGCCGGTACGTTCAGCAAGCAGGAATCTTGTCTCCGAGAGAAAACTGGTCTTCAACTTTGAGGCGATCGACGCGCTTGTACGGCGTATTTTAGCTGATGAGGCCGATTGGCAGATGTATTTTGACATCTGCGGTATCTCGCCGATCACTGTAGTGTACGAAGAATTGGAGATGGAGCCCGAAGCTATGGTGCGCTCTATCCTGCACGGTTTGCATATTCCGATACCGGACAGCCTGGCGTTCAGCGATTGTTCTACTAAAAGACCGGTAGATACGCTTTGTATGGACTGGGTGCAGAGCTACACCGCTCTGAAACGACAACAAGAAAATGGGGTAGTCATGAATAGTCCCAATTCCCCTTAAATAGATCCGGAAGAGGATGAGGAGTAGAGAATGATCGCAAGAAACTCTTCTTCATTCCTCATTCGCAAAGGTAACTATAGTTACCTTTATTGAAAGGGGAGTATCTCTTCCTTCGAAGAATCCCCTCGTAAAGGATATCCGAAGAAATTGTTCTCGGCTATTTTTGTCTCTCTCATAGTATATTTCGTAACATTAGTTACATAAATTATAGCAGGAAGGAGAAATCCATGTCGGTCACGCAAGAATCGCTTGAAGCGGGCGTAACAATCGAGCAGGCGGAGATGGTTTTACATTCGTTACATCCACTCAATGCCGGGATTGCGCCTGAAGTAGCGCGTGAGGAATTTATCACGTCGCAGAAACGCTTTTTCATCCGCAATCATGGCTCTATTCCAGATGTGGATGTGGAAACGTATCGCCTATCCGTGGGCGGGAGGGTAAAGGTTCCATTGGAGTTGTCTCTTGATGACTTACAGATTGAATTTGCCAGTTCTAGCGTTGTGGCTACGCTACAATGCGCGGGGCACCGGCGTAACGAACTTGCTGTTGTTCAACCAATCCGGGGAGAGGTTGCATGGGACGCCGATGCAATTAGCACTGCTGAATGGCGAGGCGTGCCTTTGCGCGAGGTGCTGCTGGCGGCGGGTATAGGACCCGGCGTGAAGCACGTAGCATTTCTGGGTCTCGATGAGATTGAAAAGGGCGGAGAGCGATTTGGGTTTGGCGCTTCTATTCCTCTCGAGAAGGCGCTATCTGGAGAAGTGCTGCTGGCCTATGAGATGAATGGCGAGCCATTGACACGGGAGCATGGTTTTCCACTGCGCGTTGTGGTGCCCGGCTATATTGGCGCACGCAGCGTGAAGTGGCTGGGCAATATTCGCCTGCAAGCTTCTCCTTCCAGCAATTATTTTCAACGCCACGCTTACAAGCTCTTTCCACCTGATACACAAGTCGAAGATGCGAATTGGGATGAAGGAAAGGTGCTGTCTGACCTGGCGATCAATACCGTTATCTGCCGGCCTCGCGCATCTGAAGTGCTTCCCGCAGGGCCTCTGACGATCCAGGGATACGCGATTACGGGCGAGGGGGCGCACATCGAAACAGTTGAGCTTTCGCTCAATGGTGGCGCGACGTGGCGGGAGGCAAAGTTGCTGGAAAGGCCGCATCCATGGACATGGTGCTTCTGGGAAGCTTCTTTTCAACTGGAGCCTGGTTGTTATGAGATTGTTGCGCGGGCCTCGGATTCGAGAGGACGCACGCAGCCTGCCAATCTGCGCGAGGTGTGGAACTTCAAGGGATATATGAACAATGCCTGGCACCGCGTACACGTGTCTGTATTCTAGCATAGAAAGAGAAAGGGAGATAAATACATGCAACGCTTTCGCCTGCTCGCTCAAGAAGGTCTGAGAAACGATGCCGGTAACGTTGATATCCAGAAAGGCAAGTTAGATCTGGTCGTGCTGCGTTATATGGCGCGCAGGCTCCATTTGACGGTCCGCCAGCTAGACGAGCAGGTTCCCGCATCGCAACCATTATTGTACCGCTTACAGGAACGGTACGGACGCATGCACCGTATAGCGATTTACAAACAGCAGGAACTGGTGCTGAGAGATACGCTTATGTTCGTTGGTTTTATCAGTCGCAAAAGAAAGGCATTGCAAGACTCGATTGCTGATCAGATCGAGGATATCGACAGGCAATTGCTGGTAGAGTTGGTGAATGCGCCGGGCATAATCAGTTATTCCTCGCTGGAATTGCGCAATGGAGATTGGTGCAACCTGGTGCTCTTAAGCGATGTGGAGGCGAAGATGCATATCAGGGACACGCCTATCCATCGCTACGCGGCCTATAGCCTGTCGGAGGCCTATTATGAGTGGATACGCCTGCATCATGGCATCATGCCGCAAGGACTCGATCATACCGAGATGCTGTTGCAAAAGACAAGATACTACTTTTTTGAGGAACCACAGACGAGGCCAACAATTTGGGAGTGTATCTACGATGGTGTAGGGACAGCCGCTCGTCCCTGTCCTCGTACCTCACATATGACAGCGCCTGGTGGCGATCCTAAGCGCCTGAAGTGGACAGGGACGAGTCGCTGTCCCTACAGGAAGAAGGTCTTGCCCGATTCGGGTGGAAAAGTTCATCAGGCCGCCTGCGCAGGTGGTAGACGGGAACAAAGCAAAATACGCCCGTCATCTCCTTGAGCCCGCTCCTATGAAGTGCCTACGAGGGGCACTTCATAGGAGCGGGCTTTGCATTGTAAAGTAGAGGCTTGAACCACGCCGGGCGCTGCCTCTACTACACCCTATACATTGGCTCATACGGTGATAGTTGATCCGGGTCGTTGAATTCGGCGCCAGCGGGAGCAGGGACAGGCCCATGTAAGAGCGGATCATCGGTACTGCTCATCCACTGCTCCAACCGGCTGCGCATCTCATCCAGAACCGGGGCCAGCCCCGGATCATTCGCTACATTGCAAGCCTCGCCGGGATCGAAGATCAGATCGTAGAGTTGCTCCTGCGCGATGGGCCGGTCCTTCCAGCCGTAGCGCAGCAGCAACCTCTTACTGGGGCTGTCGTCTGTATTGGGCAACACAGGCGTCAGACGGTCGCCGAAGCGCCGGATGTACTTCCAGCGTTCAGTGCGCACGGCTCGCTGCGGCTCGTAGGCGGCGTGGTAGGTCGTCTCGGCGAAAATCTGCTCGTTGACGCGCTGCGTCTTGCCCTGAATGAGGGGCATCAGCGATTTGCCTTGCAGCCATTCCGGTCGCTCAATTTGCAGCAGATCACAGACGGTGGGGAAGAGGTCGATCTGCGAAACCATGGCGTCGCAGACTTTGCCGCCGAAAAAACCACCCGGCCCGCGCAGTATGAGCATCACACCAATACCATGATCGGTCAGATTGGTCTTCATTCTTGGGAAAGCCAACCCATGATCGGTTGTGCAGATGACCAGCGTGTTTTCAGCAAGCCCACCGGCCTCAAGGGCGTTCAGAACAGCGCCTACGCCCTTATCGAGGGATTGCGCGCTCGCCTTGAACGCTGCCATGTCCAGGCGCGTCTCAGGTATATCGGGCAAGGTTGGCGGTGGCAAACAGTAATTGGCTTCCTGCGGCGAGACAGGCTCAAAAAACTCGCGATGCGTTTCGAAAAATCCCACGGAGAGAAAAAAGGGCTGTCGTGGCCCATTGCGCAGGATATCAACGGCGATGGGCGCGATTGATGCCACATGATTGGTTTCAATCTTGAACACCCGATCATAGCCGATGATATCAGGCTCCTTCGAGATATGCTGCTCGCCGATTAAGACGGAATAATAGCCCACTTTACGCAACGTATGGACAATATGATGACGATAATTGCGCAAAGAGAAACCCCGGTGGGCCAGTCCGAGCATACCATTGGTATGCGCAAACTGGCCGGTCAACAGGCTTGCGCGGCTGCCGGAGCATGTTGGAGCAACACAAAACGCCTTACGGAATAAGATTCCCTGCTCAGCAAGACGTTGAATGTTGGGCGTTGGGATAGCAAATCCATAAGGTTGAACATAGCGCCCGGTATCATGAGAGTGAAGATAGAGGATGTTTGGATAATGTTCTTGCATAAGTATGTACTCTTCTTTCAACTACTACGGCGAATCCACCAACAACAGCTGCCACAGTAGGGGCGGGGGTTACGATGACGGATGGTAGGGGAAACTCGTCCGCCCATCACTCCTACTAGTTGATGGAACCTACTCTAACCCCAAAATCGTGTCATAGCTACAGCATAACATACCGGTCTAGTGCGCGATGCGCCAGACCTACCTATTATTATAACATAAATGAATGATATAGATAACTTGAAAGAATGATGAAAATATGCTATTGTTCATTTACAGACGTTTCAGATAGGAAAATGAGAGGAGTACAAGGTGCCAAAGCCAAACACGTCTTACCTTATCTGTGCCACCCCTCGCAGTGGAAGTACTCTACTGTGCGAGGCGTTGGACAATACCGGCCTGGCCGGGCATCCGAAAGAGTACTTCGAGGCGCTGAAGAAAACAGGACTTCCCCGCCGCCCTCGGGAGTACTTCGAGGACATAGAAAATACCGCTATTCTCGAACTACTCGGGAATTACTCACGCCTGGATGATGAGTATGGCCAGCCTACATTCTGGGATGGTCCCGGTTACGCGCAGTATCTTGCGCGCGTGCTTGAGGAGGGAACTACCTCCAATGGTGTTTTTGGCGCGAAGATGATGTGGGGATACTGCGGTGATTTTATCGAGAACGTGCGGCAAATTCCGGCCTATCGTCACATGGCCATACCGGATATACTGCATGCGATTTTTCCTGACCTGCATTACATCTGGGTGACGAGGCGCGACAAGGCGCGGCAGGCAGTCTCGCTATGGAAAGCCATTCAAACCTGGACATGGAAACACGATGGGCAAGATGCACTGGCAGACAGGTACCATCATAACGAGCTGGTGTTCAACTTTGAGGCGATTGATCATTTAGTGCGGCGCATCAATGCCCATGATGAAGCCTGGCAGCAGTACTTCGCCGAATGCGGTGTGCGACCATATACAGTGATTTATGAGGAACTGGCCGGCTCATATGAAGAGACAGCATTGAACATTTTGCGCTACCTGCATATTCCCTTAGGTGAACGTATTGTTTTTGGTGAGCGGCGCATGAAGCGGCAGGCGGATGGGCTGTCTGAGGAATGGGTGCAGCGCTACTACGCCCTCAAACGCGTGGATTCGGTCGTGTAAAACAACTTGAAGAGAACCGGAGCAAGATGACCGCAAGGGATGTACTCTTGTGGTCATCTTGTTTTCTCTCCTGGAAGTTTCCTGCGAACTCCTATAGCCTCGCTCTTACGATAAACTTGTCGGTGGAACATCCATCTGCACAGCAGGTTGCTGCTGACGAACCAGCCGATCAATCGAATTGAGTATATCATGCACGACGCTGTATTGTGAGAATGCTCCGACAGCAGCGGTGATCAACAGTGGATGCAGCACAAGGCCGACAGCGCCCACTGCTATCTGGTCTACCCAGTCCTGCGCCCCAACGCGCACAAGCGTCCCATCGTTGGAATACTGTAAAGTGATACCGAGCGCTTTATTAAAGCCGACGATAGAACGCAAGGTACTTTCTTTCCTTAGCTGAACCGTCATATATTCGGGATTGCCAAATTGCTGCGCTTCGTATCCCTGAGCCAGGTATTCTTGAACGAGCGCCTGAGCAATACCGGGTAGGTTAAGAGATCGTGTTTGGTAGAAACGTGTTTCCATATGCTTATTCTCCTGAAAAATGGAGCTGTGTTCGACTTTTCTTCACACTACAACTACGAATCCGGCGCTAAAAGGTCTCTCAATACACGGAGTAGATTCTTCGCTGCGCTCAGAATCCCTCAGTAAGGGAGATTTTGAGGAGAAACAAGCAGAAGTGTTATACTTAAGGGCAGTAGTGCGTAAGAAAGGGTAAAGAGGTAAGCGTTGTCTATTGCCCATCTTCGAGGTGATCGCGATGAAAAAAATCCCCCGCATCTTCCTGCCAATATTGTTAGCGGTAATGCTGGCCGGCTGCTTTCAATCAGGGCCATCTTCCGGTCCGAAGAGGAATACGGCGCTTCTGCCCACTCCCACACCTACCCCCAACATCTCCTCTCCCTTGATCGGGACCTATACGACAACCGTCACCTCAAAAGACGTAGCGGGCCATCCTGAACTCAACACTGGCTATATGCAAGGAAATGCCGGAGGTATGGCCATTCCGGGGATGTGGTATTTGACGTTTCGCAGCGATGGTATCTGGATCGCGCAGGACAACAACGAGTATGGGCGTCAATATATAGGCACCGGCATGTTTAAGATCGACGGTAACCGGGTTATGCTGCTGACCGATTCGAAGTGTCTGGAATATTATGTACCCCTCTACGGGTCAAACGCGCAATTCGCGACCTACACCTGGCAGTTACAGGGAAATACGCTGCTGCTTCAGACCACAGGAGATTTATGCCTGCCGCGCCACATCGTGCTGGCCAGCCATACCTGGATGCGAGTGAGTCAACGGGATTGAGACAGGCTTTGCCAGGCAAGAAAAGACAGGCGATAACGCGGAACAAAAATTGGGTTACGACGCTCAAAAAAGCGTCACAAACCATCCTTCTGTTTCTTACTTCCTTTCTTTCCGCCTTTATTATCATCCTTCTTCCGTGGCCCATAAATCCGTCCGGCCATCTCCTCGACCTGCTCCATCACCTCTTTCAGCACCGGCTTTTGCGCGAAGAAGATGACTTCACTGGCGGTATCTTGAAACACATCGCCGGCGATATTCAAGCCACGGTAGACGAGCAGCAAGAGATGTTGGCAATGCGCGGCGCGGACTTTTTCCACTTTGCGCCGCAGGTATTCGGGATGCCAGAAGCCTACGAGTTCGATAAGAATCTTGCGCGTTTCATCCTCCTCGTCAACCAGCGTAAAATCTGGGATCATCACCGTATCGTCAAGCAACAGGACTTCGCTTTCACGCCTCAGTAGCCAGTGGCCGCGTTTGTCGCCCATCTTTTGCTCAAATTCGCCGGCGAAGTCGGCCTCCAGGCGGCTGTCGAAGAGGCCGCTCTGTTTGAAATGGCTCTGAAAAGGCATCGTATAATCGAGTCGGTAGGTTGCCATAGCGCCTGTCTGCGGAGCGATTATTGTAGCAGTCATGCGCCAGCGTTCGCAGAGGAAGAGCGCCGGTAAAAAGGCGGCGAACTGCCGCCCGTAGCGCGTTGTGGCATTGACGAAAGGAGAAATAGGGCCATCAAGGTCGAGCAGGTAGCCATCCTCCAGGACATGTCCCCAGAACATGAGTTTAAACAATTTGAGGTATTTCCAGAAGTTTTGGACACAATCTGCATCAATTTAGGCGGGGCAACCTCAAGCTGAATACGTGTTGGGTATTCCGGTTTATCCGGGAAGACCTTCGCAGTGACACCAAGTATGACGCAAGCTGTCTGCATCTCTTCATAGGAGGGCTTGAAATCTGGATCATCCAGTAGTGGTCGCACCTTTGCTGTCCATTGCTCAAAGCGTTGCAACTCTCTTTCCAACTCCTCCTGTAAATCCTGTTCTTCTGCCACCTCGTTCAGCAGGATCGTCAATTCGCGCTTCTGCTTCTGGAGGTCTACCATTCTCCCTTTTATGTTGGTGAGTTCATTGTCGTCGGTCACATCCTCGGCCAGCCTGATGAGATTATTGATCTTTCGATTGAGGTTAGCAATGGAGGCCTTCACATCCTCAAGTGTGTCAGTCGGTTTATGCTGCGCGATAATTTTCGCGACGCGCTCTCTGATAAGATTCGGCTGGCGGATGTAGGCCGTAGCGAGTTCCCAGGCCTGTTTATCCAACAAGTGAACAAAGATGGTCACATAGTGATGATGCTTAATATCCTCAACCCCATCACGTCTGCCACAGACGTATTTGGGCGGCACAGGAATATTGGTCTGCTCTTTATACGAGCGCATGGGATGACTGACAATCATGGTATAGCCACAGATGCCACATTTGCACAGACCACCGCGCAAAATACCGGTATCTTTGGGATGCTGGTTATTACGCATGGAGAACTGCTTGTTTCGTGCTAGTTGCTCCTGGGTCGCCTGATAGCACTCGACTGTGATAATCGGTGGCACAATGCCATCCGGTAGCTTGATTTGTTCCTCAGTTGGCCGCTTGGTGACTTTCTTGCCGTGACGTTCATAGTAGTAGACTGTGAGGTCTTTACCGGTGTACCATTTATCTTTGGCAATGTAGTCAACGGTTGTCACGCTCCAATATGATTTCCCGCGAGGGGATGGAATCCCCATCTCAGTCAATGTAATGGCAATACTCCTCAGGCTTTTACCTTGCTGAATCGAGGTGTGGATGAACCGAACAACAGTTGCTCGTGTCCAGAGGATGCCTTCAGCATCCATGTAAATGACCTCCGTATCAATGAGGTAGCGGGCACGTTCATAGTCGTCTGTGTCGATATAGGTGTAGCCATACCTCGGCTCTCCCTGTCCGGTGAGGTTTTCTTGAGCGCGATGTTTCTTCGCACGGCTGGTGCGATACAGGGTTTTCTCTCGCTCGACCTCGGCAATAAACGCATAGACTGCGCGCATAAAGTTGCCAATGGGTGAGTCATCAAACTTCTCGGTAACAGACTCGACCTTAACGCCGTAGCTCTCCAGAATGTCAATAATCACTGCTTGTTGCACCTGGCGACGATCCAGGCGATTGTACTCGGTGACAACAACCACATCAAACTCGCCGCGTTTTGCGGCCTCTAAGAGCTCTACAAACCGTTTCCGCTGGCGGAACGGTACCAGGTAGGCACTCTTAGCTTCGGGGTACATGCGGTCTTCAGTCAGTTCATACCTCATCTTCGCAATGTACTCGCGGATTTCCTTCTCTTGCGACTCCAAGGTTTTAGAATCAGCGAGACCTTCGTCAGAGACACGAGGGTAGCCTGCGGCACGAATGCGGGTTTTGTTCATCCCTAGAAACTCCATCTCTAGGGCATACAAAGAGGTAGCGCTTGGCATAGTGGTGGCTCACTTTCCAAAAACGGTGAGCCAAACACATAGACCAATGCACGGTCATTGTGGTACAATGAGGTTAATCGTCATGCGTGGTGGCTCACCATGACGGGAATGGATGTGTTGACTGCTCGCAACAGCAGCACATCCGCTTTCTATTTTGTTGTCTGCTACCTCTAAGTATACCAGTAACTTGCTTTATTTTCCAGTGTTTACGAAACGAAGCCTGAGAATCGGCTTCACAATTGCCGTGACATACAATCTGAGCGTTATGACTCCTTTTCTGCTCGTGATACCAACAATACTAAACTGGACACTCGTTAGCCTTCCAAACTGTTTTCCCGCTCCCAGTATTTGCTTCTTGGCGGCTATGAGATTGAAGGAAATTGCGCTGCACGTCACAGTTACTGTGAGTACTGCGATTTTTGTCTCCTGCCCAATCTCCGGTGAAGGCTTATCAGTAGTCGAGCAAGTTGGATTGAGCACAATAGCGGATCTGAACAGTGCTATTGTCTGCGTTCGGAGGGGAGGGGCTAACGAGGCAAGCACCTTGTTTACGTTCTGACGAGTGAGGTAGGTAAAATCTCGCGCATCGATTCCTCCTGTGAAATTGTAGGGGTTCTGGGCAATCACGGAAGTCGCGCAGCAAGCAGTATTGATATCTCCTGCTCGAATGTTGCCGCTTGCGCCTGCGACCATCGCATGAGCCGGTATGCTGACCTGTCCATAAGTTGGCGGAGTAGTTTGCGCCGCTGGTGGGATCACGGCCTGCGCATCGGTGATAATTACTATTCCATCGGCCCCTTTTAAAACGGTATCTATCGGGATAATCTGGGTATAGATCGCCCCATTATAAAAGGTGATGGTACCCACAGCATAGGTAGCGTTGAGGTGGCCTTTTCCTGTAGCGGGAACTGTTGCTGTGGCCGTTTTACTCACCGAAGGTAGGCGGAACCCAGTGATGGTTGTTTGAAACGATACTGTAGGTTCTGACTTTGGTGAAAGGAGGATGAGTCCAATAAACCCTAAAAGGATTAAAGAACAGAGGGTGGCGATCAATATCCCTACATAATCAGGCCTGGGTGGGAGTTGGTCTTCGGGGACTATGTATAGGTGTACAGTTTGCATCTGCTCTTCGTTAACCATCGCAATCTCCTTTGAGGGGCATTGCTGCCCCTCGGTTACTTTGGCGATTGAAACTGACCTTTCCCATCATTAAGGAAAACAATCGTTTGGTTTCCCACATGAACCAACATATCAACCTTCCCATCCCCATTCACGTCCTGAAAACTCAAGGTAACAGGAGTGAGGGCAGGATTGGAACCGAAGATAGTTGGGCCAATATACACTCGTTCGTGAGTTGGATCACCTCCTGGAATCTCAATCACTTCAATATGGCCGTTGAGGTTCAAGGCAATGAAGTGAGTCGGATGCACACTTGAGTCATTGTGTCCGACTACTGCATCTGTCTGGAAGGTTCGGGGCATCCCGTAAGTCCAGGTGTTTTGCTGATTTATCCACCACGTACCAATGGAAGTGAATATCCACCAGCCACTGATCATGATGAACATCCCCAGGCCGAGAAAGAACAGCCAATGAAAGCGAAGGCGTCTCCTCCGGTATTGTGGTGGTGCTTCCCGGTGGATGACAAGCCGTTTATTGCCTCGAACAATTTCCTGCTCATCAGTAGAGCGATACCGTCGGGTGCTGGTTGGTAGACGAGTTTCGTAATACGAAGCATCAACCTCGTCCTCATCCTCATATGTCGGCTGTCCTCCTTTCAGTTCGGTTGACGTATAGGATCGGTCTTCTGGATGGAATCCGTCGTGAAATCCCGCACCATGCGGTAATGCTGTTGCACGCGGTGCGCTTCTTCGAGGTTGGATAGTTGGTTTTGCGCTTGCCCTTCTCACCGGTGGCTGTTGTGCAATCTGCTCGCGCATCTGTCTTCTGTCTTGCATGGAAGCCTCCTACAGGATTGTCCAATAGATGATATTGGCCGATTCCTGTGCCGTAAGAAGATTGACCCGAATATGAATTGCACCATCAGTGATATCCCCCTGCGCTGAGTAGTACTCACAAGCGGGATCACAGCAGAACGGATTGCTCGCCAGAGGAAGGATATTCCTCAGCGTAATGGGTATGAAGTTGCCTGTAACAGAGCCCATTTTTTCCTCTCTTGACGAGAGGGCTTCCCGTATGACTAGATGTCATATGAGAAACCCAAACTACCTAAGTAACGGTTCTCACAAATTTGCTGGCCTCGATACTGCGAATATCGAGGCCAGTCTCCTTATACCTCCTTTCTTTCTAAAGAACGGCCTCATAGACAATAATACATAATAATACACTAAAATGTCAAGTAATTAAAGGCAAACCACAATAATTAGCAGTGATTGACTGAAATTGCTAAACTGGCCTATAATGTAATGAATAAAAACTGATGGGGGAACTGCCATGGACGAATGGCTTACTCTTGAGGAAATCGCAGAAGCCTTAAAAGTTCATATTGAGACAGTACGTGGGTGGGTGAGAAGTCGTAAGCTGCACGCGGTCAAACTGGGAAGAGATTACCGCGTAAGACGTTCTGACCTCGAAAAGTTTTTACAGGAACGGAGCAATACAAATGAGGACAAGTAGGCGCTCTCTGGTAACTACAGGCTGCGTAGCATACCGATAACGGACAATTTTGGGTCTGCATCCTTCCGGGGGAAAAAGGAAAAAAGTCTAAAGGAGGAAGCAGGCAGCTTGTCCTTCGTTAGATTGGTTAGGAACACCAAATCTCAACGAGGACAAGTGATGCGAAACCAGCATATCATAGAGAGCCAACCAGAGGCAGATCAGCTGAGCCAGGGGATTGTGGTTCCTCTGGATCTGCCAGAACTGAGGATTCTCAAGCAGAGCCTTCAAGCAGATGGAAGCATCGAGGTGCATGTGATAGCGACAACCAACCAAGAAGTCTGTCCGAGATGTGCAACCCTGTGTATCAAAATCCATGATACGCGGGGACGGGTGAAACGAGATAGCAGCTTGCGAGGCCATCGCGTTCACCTCGTCCTCTACAAACGACGCTTTCGCTGCCTGACCTGCCGACGCAGCTTTACCGAACCCGATACGGTCTGTGGCCGCTATAAACGCACGACCAAGCGATGGCGTGAGCAGGTTATTAACGCCGAGGTATAATTGGCTCATCCTGGTTTTTGGTGAAGCGCTGGAAAACTTGGCCCCACCCACGCCAGTCAAGCAGGTTCTCGACCGTTAGGCGTCGTGCAAAAGCCGTTGCCGCAGAAGAGCAAAGCCCGCACGACCATACATGACGCGTTTGAGCGTCTTGAGCTTGTTGACTTTGCCCTCAGTGACTCCTTGGCTCCAAGGCAGACGGAGAGCGGCATGCACGGCATCGTAGTCTCGTTCAATCCCCGCAACAAAGCTCCCCAGTTCAGGAATACCGCTCCTGATCGCATCCTCCATCCAGGCACGTAACTCCTTATGCCTCCGCTCACGCACCATCGAGAGGAAGGCTTGCAGTAAGGCATAGACTGTTTGCACTTCCGGCGAGAGGTTCAGCAACTGATCTAACCTGGCTTGTTCATCCTTTTCGAGATCATCACGTTTGTGGGCCAGCAGCCAACGTAAGGCACGTGGGGAGATGGCTTTGGCGCGCTCCTTGCGCGAGCGAGGCGGGGAGCCATCAGCGGTGGTGCTCCGTAGGTGAGCGACATACGCTCGCACAAGGGTGGCACAGCCCCGATAGCCACGTTCACCGATTTCGCGGTACAATTGGGCGGCGTTGCGCTCCCCCTGGCTCCATCGTTCCAGGAGATAGTCTTCATACGGGTCAAGCTGACTGGCACGCAAGGGCCGCGGGGTAGGCAGCGGCGGCTCCGGGGCTTGTCGGAAATACTTGCGCACGGTATTGCGGGCTAGGCCCAATGCTTCTCCGATCTTGCGCAGGCTCATGCCGGTTGCGTGCAGTTCCTGCACCCGCTGATAGAGCTTCCACTTGCGTAAGAGGCGTGCTTGCGACTTGCGCTGCGCGGCGGGGGTGGCAGAAAAAGAGGAGAGTGGTGTGTTGAGCGTCTCCTGGGAGGCAGGCGACTCTGCAGCAGGTTGTGGCAGGCGAATGCGAGCACGAATCAAAAACTCCTCCACCGCATCACCGAGATTCGAAAGGAGGTGCCAGCGATCAGCGACCTGTGTTGCTTGAGGGGCTCCCCAGGTGGCGCCATCGATATAGACGCCTCCACGATCCCGGCTCACCACTTCGACTTCCGGGTGTGCAGCTAACCATCGCTTCACGCTCTCCGCTTCGCGATCGGCAAGCAGGTCCACAATTTTGTGCGTTTCCAGGTTGACGAGAATGGTGCCGAAGCGTTTGCCACGTCGCCAACTCCAATCGTCAATCCCGACGACGCGCACCTTCCCTACCTCAGGCAGCGGAACTAGAAACAAAGACCAGAGCACGGTAGCGTCTGAGGTCGGCATTCCCAACTTCTTACTCAGACATTCTCCGCCTTTGCCGCAGGTGGCAAAACCGACGTCTTGCACTGACGTGCGCAAGCGCTTGGTCAGACGAGAAGAGGCTTCAATAAAATCTGGAAGCCGTTCGGTGAAGACTTTGCGGGAGCAGTTCGGATTGCGACAAAAGAACTTGCGCACCGTGAACACCAAGCGAATGGGACGGCCAACGGAGGGCAGATCTCGGGGATGCCTGTGGTACGAGCTGTGAATGGCAGAGGAAGACATCGCACACTGCGGGCAAGGCGAACTGGAGCGGTGCGAGGTCACACTCACGAGCAGTTCCTCTGCTGTCTCGCTGATTGAGGTTAATTCCAGTCCTTCTGGTAAGGGAAATAGCGGCGTAGTTGGCATTGTGTGCCACCTCCTGCAACATTTTTTGGCAGGAGCATAGCAGACAGATCGCTATCTTTCAATATTTCACCAAAAACCAGGATGAGCCAATCGGCGTTAATACCAATGGACTTCTCTTCCCGCGTCGTGTCCGCAGCGGCCCTCATACCGGTGAACTCCATTGGATGCCACCGCAGCACAACGCCGTGCTCAAAGTGCTCCGCAACCCGCGCTATGCGGGAGCCTTCTGCTTCGGACGGACCCAGACCCGCAAGCATCCTGATGGCTCGCTCCACATCCAAACGCTTCCCCAGGAGCAGTGGTTGTTTCTCATTCGAGAGGTGCATGCTAGCTACATCAGCTGGGAAGACTACGAAACCAATCTCGCGCAACTGCGCGCCGATCGCCAGGCACATGGGGAGGACCGTCGCCACGGTCCCCACGGGAAGGGTCGGCATTGCTTCAGGGACTCGTCATCTGTGGACGCTGCGGCAACCGGATGACGGTGCGCTACCATGATGTCAAGAAAGGCAAGTGTCTCTACCCGGAGTACCTGTGTCAAAAGGAGCATATTGAAGAGGGCGAGGACAAGTGCTGCCAACGTCTGCTTGGAGCAGGGTTAGATGCGGCGATCGCTGAGCTGCTGCTGGCACAACTGACCCCTCTCACCATCGAGACCAGTATCCAGATCCACGAAGAACTCCAGGCTCAGGTGCAAGAAGCTGGGCGTTTGCGTGTCCAGTAGGTGGAGCGTGCGCTCTACGCGGCCGAAATGGCGCAACGCCGCTTTTTCCGGGTTGATCCAGAAAATCGTCCGTTTGCTGATGTGCTAGAAGCGGACTGGAACGCCCGCTTGCGTGAACTGGCAGAGGTCACCGAGCAAGCTGAGCGTCAACAAGAAGCCGAACAACGAACACTGTCGGTGCTGGACAGCAGGCGATGAGGGACTTGGTGGAAGATTTCCCACGTGTGTGGAAGGATTCCCGCACCTCCGATCGAGACCGCAAACGCATGGTTCGCTGGCTGCTGGAAGATGTGACCGTGCTCAGGCAAGCAGATGTGATCACCGCTCACGTTCGCTTCAAAGGGGAAGCCGCCCAAACCATCACGGTTCCTGTGGGGCGTGGGCGTTGCAGCTCGCCAGAACTGATTGCGCTCGTCGACCAGTTGCTCTCGGATTTCACCGATGCCGAGGTGGCCGAGCAACTCAATGGGCTTGGGCGGCTTACCTACGAAGGAAAGCCCTTTGCTGCTGCTCGCGTGGTCTCCTTACGACGCTATCACCAGTTAAAAACGCACGGCACTAGGCTAGCCGAGCTTGGCCTGTTGAGTGCCGAGGAAGCAGCGTTGGCCTATGAGGTCTGCCGAGAAACGCTCATGGCGTGGGGACGCGCAGGACTGCTTCCCATGTATCGGATCAATGATCAATGGACGGCGGTGTTTCCACCTCCCGACGAGCACGCTCCTCGGAAGAATGCTCACAAATTTGCAAAAACACGCTAATCATGCGCAAGGAGGGCAGTATGCAATCAAATCGTTGGTTTGAGGCGTGTAGGGCTTGCAGAGGCGGGCCGTCACGCCGATAGAGACCATGAAATCGGCAAAGCGCGGATTCCAGCGCGGATTCTTGTCCTCCATTTCCAGCAAGACACTCTTCATGCGGTCGGTCAGGGTGACTCTAGGGAGTCCGCCGAAGTACTCACAGGCCTCCATGAAGCAGCGGATGAGCGTGGGCGTGTCGCAGCGTTTGACAAAAGTGATGAAGCGCATGCGCGAATAGCCAATGATGGCGACAAAGCCATAGAATTTATGCATCTGACCTTCCTGCTCGTAGACAAATTCGCCCCAATCGAATTGAAGTTGCTCTCCCGGCTTGGTTTCATAGCGCTGGACGGGGGCATGGCCAGCGGCGGCTGGCCGGAGCGGATGCACAAACTCTTTGAGGATACTGATCCCGCCGGTGTAATCCAGCTTTTGCAGGCGCAGCAGCATCACCTCGCAATTGGTGCAATGGTCTTCCACAACCCACTTCTGAATTTGCTCTTTGTAAGGATCCAGCTTGGATGGCCGGGGGCGCACGGGGGTGCTTGAGGTATTTACGCACGGTGGTGCGAGAGATCTGCAACTCTTGAGCAATCTCCTGCACGGACTTCCCTTGTGCTGCTAAATCGTGTATTGTATTCACGGTCTGACTCCTAAGCATGGCTGTTCTCCTCTGGATATTCTTGTGTTTGATATCCCGAAGTCTACAGCCTTCTTGGGGGTCGGTCAATTCTTCACCGGCTCTGCGAGATTTTGGGATTTTGCAGGGGGCGGTGCAGAAGCACCTGACTCCGGTCTACCTGCCGGAGGAAGCATTTGCTTATCTGGCATTGTATTTATACCAGCGCCAACCCTCTGACGAGAAACTGCTTGGTGATCCAGAATGGCAGATCTTTTTTCTTTCCCGTCAGGTGGTTGAACAATTCTTTTTTTGAGGCCAGCATCACGTACTGGAATATCGAGCTGCGGGGTTGGGCGTGACCCAAGATTTTGGATTCACTACAATATTCTTCATTAAGATTTCCTCATGCAGCTTGGCGGATTAACATTATCCTTGCATGTTGACTGCTACAGCGGATAGCAGAAGGATTGAGCCGGGTGATAGAATGGAGGCATGAAAGCATATTCACAAGATCTCAGAGAACGGGTGCTGCGTGCCGTAGACGAGGGAAAGCCGCGAGCCCAGATTATGGAACTCTTTCACATCTCACGAGCCACGATCAAGCGCTACTTGAAGCAGAGGCGAGAAACCGGCAATGTGCAGCCACAAGTCATTCCAGGACGCACGCCCAAGAAAACGGCGGCACTACAAGCCAATGTCGAAGCCCTGCTGCAAGAACGCTGTGATGCCCGGCTAGAAGACTATTGTCAGATGTGGGAAAGCCGCTCGGGCATCAAGGTCAGCCCAAGCACGATGAGCCGAGCCATCAGAGCAGCAGGCTATACACGAAAAAAAAGACACTGGCAGCTAGCGAACAGAATCAGCAAGATCGAGCGGCCTGGCAAGCCCAAGTGGAGCAGCTAGATGCCCGTCAACTCGTCTTTATTGATGAATGCGGTTCCACTATTGCTTTGACGCCCCGCTACGGCTGGGCCCCTACAGCGGTGTACTGAATCATCGAGCTATAATCTCTTCCATTAGAGAGGAAGATTGAGATGAGGTGGGCGGGTATCCACAATGGGTAAACCAGCCCGAGGCATCCTGAGCCGTCACCGTG
>Ga0070737_10000606_pt1 | contig 69981 bp, 70 predicted proteins | sample Coa_R1_10_FD_66438 | JGI IMG/M metagenome (GOLD analysis project Ga0070737, IMG submission 66438) | Surface soil microbial communities from Centralia Pennsylvania, which are recovering from an underground coalmine fire - Coalmine... | ecosystem: Environmental > Terrestrial > Soil > Unclassified...
ATCGAGCCGTTGTTGATGATGCGGCCGCCGCGGGGCTGCTGCGCTTTCATCAACTTGAAGGCTTCCTGGGTGCATAGGAAAACTCCAGTCAAGTTGGTATCGACCACCGCCTGCCAGCGCTCGAAGGGCAAGTCCTCCAGGGCGAAGCCGCTGGCGTTGACGCCGGCGTTGTTGAACAGCAGGTCGAGCCGGCCGAAGCGTTCCTTGGTGCGCGTGAAGAGGGTTTTGACTGCGGCCGGATCACGCACGTCGGTGGGGACTATTAGGCAGGGTGCCGCTGCGCCTTGGCCTTGGCGGGCGGTTTCCTCCAACGCATCGAGGCGGCGGCCGGCCAAAACTGTCGCATATCCCTCCTGGCGCAAGGCCACGGCCACTGCCTGCCCGATTCCGCTGCCCGCGCCCGTTATCAGCGCAATTTTGCTCTGCATCGTTGCCTTCCTCCAGAGGGTCGAAACTAACAATCCGCGGGAAAAACCTTCGCGGCCTGCTCCCCCTCTCTTAGCTCCCGCGGGTCAGGGGGAGAAGATCGAGGACGGCAGCCAGCTTTATACTGCCTGCAAATGGTGGAATTGCCGCCTGTAATCGGCCGTCGCCTTGACACTTGTCACGGCCGTCACTATGACCGCTGCCAGAGGTTCGGCGCAGGCCCTGCGATTGCCGGTCAACCGACAAGCGCGCCTGCCGCGCGTGCTTTGTGTCGCTCGCTGCGCCATAATTGAGCGGCGGCAGCACCCATTCCAAGGAGTACGTCATGGCACTTTCAGGTGAAGCGTTCGTTCGCGAAATTCAGCGCATGGTCGAGCGCAAACATTCTAAGGACCATCCGGTAATCGCGGCGATCGAGGCGGGCGAGTTGAGCAAAAAGCAGCTCAAGGGGTTTATCGGCCAGTTCTATCTCTACTTTCCCAAGCCCTTTCCCAAGCCGATCGCGGCGATGCTGGGGCGGTGCCCCGAGGACCCCGAGCTTGAGCACATGTGGATCGATAACGTGATGGAGGAAGCCACTGGGGCGGGCACCAAGACCGGCGGTCACAAGGATCTCTATCAGCGCTTCGCGGTGGCCTGCGGCTACAGCGAAGAGGAGCTGAATGCGGTTGCGCCGCTGCCCGAGACCAAGGCGTTCCTGGCGTGGCGCGAGCTGCTGATCAATCAGCGTTCCTGGCTGGAACTGTACGCGGGACAGGGCTTCTGCCTGGAGGGGACGGCGGCGCCGCGGATGACTCGAATCGTCAACGGCCTGGTCAACCATTACGGTTTCGATCGCAAGTCGCGCGACATCGAGTACTGGACCGTGCATATGAGCGTGGACGAGGAGCATATGCGCGTGGGTCCCTACGCCGTGGCCAAGTATGCGGTCAGCGATTTTGACCAGGAGCGGGTGCGGCAGGCCGTGCAGCAGACCCTGGATATCTTCTGGCTGGCGTTGGATGGGGTAAAACGGGCCTTCGTCGACGAGGATCCGCTTTATGCTGATTGGCGGCGGACCCTGTAGCAAAGTCTTCTTTCACTCGCCCGGCACTTAACCCGATCGCCGCCGGGCACGGCGGGCAGGAAAGGTTTAGCTCCATGAGCGACGCGATTAGTGGCGTTATTGGCGCTTGTCTGACTCCGTTCAATGCCGAGGGGCGGGTCGATTACACCGCGCTGGGGCGCGAGATCGATTTTTTGGCTGCCGACTGCGACGCGATCTCGATCGCGGCGGTGGAAGCCGCCGAGTACACCATGCTCACTTCCGCCGAGCGCTTGGAGCTGATTCGCCAGGGTATCGCGCTGGTGGCGCGGCGCAAGCCGGTGATCGCGGGAGCTTCGGCGCCTAACCCACGGGCGGTGCTGGAGCTGGCGGATTACGGGGCCAAGCATGGTGCCGACCTGATCCAGGTCCTGATGCCGTTGCGGCCATGGGGACCGCCCCCGACCACGGCGGAGTTACTGCGCTACTTCGAGCAGATCGCCGCTCGCACACCGCTGCCCATTGTGGTTTATCACAATCCCGGCCCCGGCACGGATCCGCCGCTGGAGGCCTACCTGCGCATCGCCGAGTTGCCGCCGGTGCGCTATTTCAAGGAAAGCTCGCGCGACGTGACCAAGATCGGCCGGCTTATCGCCCAGCTGGGGCTGCGCGGCAACGTAGGTTACTTCACTACCATGCAGCCCCTGCTGATAACGCTGCTCCTGGGCGGGGCCGGAGCGACGATGCCGCCGCCGGGCACCCGGATCGCGGCCGCCGTGGTGCGCGCCTTCCGCGCCGGCGATTTGGCGCGGGCCAGCCAATGGCAGCGCTGTTTCACCCTCTTCCCGGCTCTTTTTGCCGCCTACGGATTGCCGCCGGTGATGAAATCCGCCCTCAAGCACTTCGGGGTCGATATCGGCGACCCAGCTTCGCCCTATGACCCGGTATCGCCCGCGGATCATGCTCGCATCGGGAAATTCTTTGCGGCGCTGGGAGTAGTCGATGGGGGTTTGCCGGACAATCCTCAAAGCGAGGCGGCGGCGCGCGCCCTGAGTCAGAGCTAGATGGGCGAGTACAAAAAAAAGCTTCTGGTTCCCGATACCATCCATCGTGCCGGTTGGGAGCTGCTCAAGAGCCGGCCGGATATCGAGGTTGTGGCCTTCAGCAACGAGATGTCCAAGAGCGAGTTTCATGCCTTGCTCGGCGATGCCGACGCGGTGGCGCTGGCGCTGACCCACATGATGGCGCCCGAAATCGCCGCGGCTCCGCAGCTTAAGGCGGTGGGACGAATTGGGGTGGGTTATGACGGGGTGGACGTGAGCGCGCTGACTGCCCGGCGCATCCCGCTGCTGGTAACCGGCACCGCCAATTCGGTTTCGGTGGCCGAGCACACGCTGTACTTCATGCTGGAGCTGGTCAAGCGCGGCCGCCTGATGGATCAGATCACGCGGATGGGTAACTGGCGCGAGCGCTACGCCAATCCGCCGCGCGAGCTGTACGGGAGCACCGTGTTGATCGTCGGTTTTGGACGAATCGGCACACGAGTGGCGGCGCGCTGCCGCGCGATGGAAATGACCGTCCTGGTTTATGATCCTTACGTCGCGGCGGAGAAAATCGCGACAGCCGGCTGCGAGCCGATGACCGACCTCGACCAAGCCTTGCCGCGTGCCGACTTTGTAACCATTCATTGCCCCAAGAATGCGGACACCGTGGGGCTGTTCGATGCCCCTCGCTTAGCCCGGATGAAGCGCACTGCGTACCTGATCAACACCGCTCGCGGTGGCATCATCGACGAGCGCGCGCTGTATGCGGCCTTGGCCGAGGGCGGGCTGGGCGGCGCCGCGCTGGACGTCTTCGAACGCGAGCCTACCCCGCAGGACGATCCGCTGCTGACCCTGGAGCGCCTCATTGTCAGCCCTCACGCTGCCGGTGTGACGGCCGAGGCGCTGGAGCGGATGAGCGTGACGACCATCCGCAATCTGTTAAGCGTGCTCGACGGCCATCCGGAGCGCGAAAACGTGGTTAATCCCGAAGTGCTGGACTGAACCAGAGAGCGCCACCTACTTGATCGCGCAGGGCAACGCCGCCAATCCGCGCAAAAACATTGAGCCCTTATAACTCAGTTGGGCCTCGGGATCGGCTAGTCGCCAGCGTGGAAAACGACGCAAGAGCGCGCTAATTGACCGCGCCGCCTCCAGGCGTGCCAGCGGTGCGCCCAGGCAGTAATGGATGCCGGCGCCGAAGGAAAGATGGGGATTGGGCGAGCGCTCGAGGTCGAAGCGGTCCGGATCGGCGAACTGGGCCGGGTCGCGGTTGGCCGCCGCGAACAGCAGCAACACCATGTCGTCGGGCTGAACTTCGGCGCTACCTAACTTGATCGCATGATTGGCCTTGCGCACGGTGCCCTGCACCGGCGGATCGTAACGCAGGACCTCCTCTATTGTTCCCCCGATGAGCGAGGGCTCGGCGCGCAAGCGTTCGAGCTGCTCGGGATGGCGTCCCAGGGTCAACAAGCTGTTGCCGATAAGGCTAGTGGTGGTTTCATTGCCCGCCAGCAGCAGCAGGATCAGGACGGACATCAGCTCCTCGGTATCGAGCTGCTCGGCTTGGTTAACCGCGACCAGCGCGCTGACCAGATCGGTGCCGGGTGCGCCGCGCCGCTGCTCGATCGCCTCGCGAAACAGGGCGCGGATCGAAATTGCCGCCGCCAGTGCCGATTGGGGCCGGGGCTGGGACGGATCGACCCCGGAGCTAGAGATGATTGCATCCGACCAGCGCTTGAATTCGGCGTGACGCTCTACTTCGATACCCAGCAGAGTGGCGATCACCCGCACCGGAAGCTGATTGGCCAGATCCGCAACCGCGTCGAACTCGCCCTTGGCCTCGATCTGATCCAGCAGGCGCTCGATGGTCTCATCGATGAAGGGGGTCAGGGCCTGGATGCGGCGTGGCGAAAAGTCCCGTGCCAGCAGACGACGCAGGCGGGTGTGAATAGGCGGATCGGAATTGAGCAGGTTTTTGCCTCCGGGCGCGAGATTCAGCCCTTGGAAGGCAATCTGACCGGTGCGCTCGCTGGAAAAACCTTCGAAGTCACGCACTATCCGCTCGACCTCGGCATAGCGACTGACGATCGCCAGCGGCCGGGGATGCTCCAAGCGTATCGCGCCAACGGCCAGCAATTGCCGGTAAATCGGATACGGGTTGGCGCGTAGGTTGGGGTCGAAGGGATTGAAATCGATTTGCGATTGCGTGGGCGTGCTCCTTGGCCGTTAACCTGGCGCGGCGTTATATGGCGTTGAAACCGGTCTGGCTGAAACCAACCCGCTCCTCACCCATCGCGGCCCGCAAGGCCGCCATCAAGGGCGCGTGGGCATCCTCCCGCCACCATTGAGCGTAGCCCAGTTGGTTCAAGCGGTCAGGCATGCCCAAGGCCTGCGAGCGCCGGCCGCCGCCGCCGTCGCCATCGCGTAGCGTATCGACCACCACCCGGTCGGCCGCCATCGCCGCTATTGCCGCCAGGCGCTCGGGATGATTGGGCAGCATTGGGGAGATCGCCAACTGAACGAAGATGCCGGCGGCGCGCAGGCGCTGGGCGGTGAGTACCCGGCGCGCGATCGAGGGCGAGGTCGGACAGAGCTGGCGGCGGACCTGTTCGTCGTCGGTTTCCAGGGTAAGCGAGACGATCACGCGCGTGCCCAAGGCCTTGAGCAGGTCGATGTCGCGCTCCACCAACGGGCTGCGCGTTTGCACCATCAGTCGTCGCGGCGGATTGCACTGCAGCAGTTGCAGCGCAGCGCGGGTCAGGCGCGCCTGGCGTTCCAGCCCCTGGTAGGGATCGGTCGCGCTGGACATGAAGATGGTCAATCGATCTAGGTTCCCTCGGCTTTTGATCCGAGCTAATTCCGCGGCCAGGCGCACGGCCAGGTTTTCTTTCGCGATCACCCACTGGCCCCAAGGCTGGGAGCGGGCGCGGGCCACGGGCAGACAGCGCACGTAGCAAAACGGGCAGCCGCCGTTATCACCGAAAGCGCAGCCGATATAGGGGTTGAGAGAAAAGGCGAAGCCCGACAGAAAACCGCCGGTGGGCGTCAGAGCGCGCTCCACCGGGCGGGCTTCGTACTGCCGCGTCATCGGCCTGCGCCGGGGCTAGGGCTGGCCACCGGCGACCAGGTGGACATCGAACCATCGCCGATTCTCATTGCAGGCTGATTATCCAGCGATACGATCCAGACCTGTGGCGGTGGCAGGGCATTTTCCTCTTGCTGACCGGGGGCAAGCAGGGCGCCGGCAAAGGTCAAATGGCGCGAGTCCGGTGACCAGATACCGCCGGAAAGCGGGCTGTGGTCGAAAAAGCGCAAAGTCAAATCTTCCGCCTGGGTGGGGAGAAAACTTTGCAGGCGGCGCGGCTTGGAGGGCGGCAGGTCGGTGAGGTACCAACTGTAGCCTGCGCCCTCCGGCACGACGTAGGCCAAGTGGCGGCCGTCGGGAGCAAAGCTATAGCTGGTCACAGGGCCGCTGACGAGGGTGCTGATGTTGCCACTGGCCAGATCCAGCAAGCCGATCCCGTCAAAGGAACTTGCGCGCCGGTTTTGCGCCGACGTGAAAGCGATCTGTTTGGAATCAGGCGACCAGACGAAGGTGGACAGAAAGGGAGGCAGGCCGACCATTTCGCGCGGTTGAGTACCGTCGCTCGCCGCCACGATCAAGGCCGCTTGGCCGTTTCCTTTGTCGTTGACCCAGGCCAGATAAGCCCCGTTGGGTGACCAGGCAGGAGTGCGAAAGAGACCCGGACTGGCGGAGAGGACCTTGCTCACGTGCTGACTTTGATCGCTTACCTCCATCAGGACGACCCTCTGCGGCTGTGGCTGCTCGGACTGATCGCTTGGCGCATAGTTCAAGGCTAATTCTTTTCGCGCTTCATTCCAGGCAAAAAACAGCGGCTGTCCTTGGGCCAGCAGCCGAGCTGGCGCGGGTCGATCGGTGCGCACCAGCATCAAGCTCAAAAGGCCCTGATGCTCGACCAGAAAAAACAGCCGATGGCTGCCGGCAGACCAGTGCAGATCAATCGGCCGTCCGATCGGGCCGGAAAAAAGCTCGTTGCTCTGGCGTTTGGCCAGATCGCTTACATGGACCGCGAAAGTTATGCCGTCGCGTCCCATTCGCATCGAGGTGTAGGCGAGCTGGGTAGCGTCGGGCGAGAACGTGGGTAGGCGAAAGCGTGGCCGCGGGGCGGTTAGCGTGGGAGGCTGGCCGGGCTCGTCCTGGATCCGTTCCAAGCCCACGCTGACGGGCACGATGCCCTGCGCGCGCACCTGCTCGGAACGCCCGCTGCAACTCACGCATCGCCGCTGTTCGCTTTGCGCGCTCCAGAGATAGATGTTGCCGTCGGTACCGACGTAGGCGATGCTCCCCGCCTGGCTAGTTGGCAGCCGTGAGCTTGGCCGCGCCCACGCCAAAGCCGGCGCCAACAGAACCAGCACCGCTCCGATGACGTGAAGCCAAAGACCGATTCCCGTGATTTTGCGTACGAACTGCACTGTGGACCAATTGTACCCGCACGTGTCGATGAAACCATCGCCCCCCCGCCAAGGACAGGTAGGATTGCGGCAAAGGAGCAATGGTGCGTAGGTTTGGGACGAAAGCGGACTAGCTTGGGCGATTCCGACCACGGTTAATTTCTCGCTTGATCGAAAAGCATCGATTGGCCTGGCTGCGCCATTTCATGCGATGACGCGGGGCATGTAGCCTTGTTACTGCCCTAGATTCTTCTTGGGGGCAGAGTTCGATTCGATTTGCGATGGCGCAGAAAGAGAGTGTCCCGGCACGCTCCCAAGGACGATTGACACCCCTGCCGGCTACGATCCAAGTTGAACCATGCGTTGGATGATGCTCAGAGCCAAACGGCTCGTCCCTCGGCGTGCGGCTGCGGCCGTCGCCGTGGCATTAGCCCTGGTGGGTGGGATGGCCTGTTCCCAACAAAATTCCGGCTTTCGTTCGCCCAATGAATATACCCAGGAAGATTCCAACCCGGTGCGCGGGATTTCCTATATCCTGAGTCCGGTCGGAACCATGCTGGAGTATGGTTTGGCTCGACCCCTACATTACTTGGCCACCCAAACCTTTTTGCAGCCGGTGCTTGACCCCTCGCGCGACGCCGATAGCTGGGAAGAGTACTACGGCAGTGCGACCGACAAGGTGCCCCTGCCGCCGATTCCCAGCGAGGAGCAAGCGGATCGGCTCGACGAACAACCACTCAGTCGGCTGAGCGAGAAGGATTTGGGTAACACCAAGCCGACCAATCCATCGGCAACTCCCGACGCGCTGACTCCGGCACCGCCTGACGCAGGCCAGAAGGACACTTCGCACTAACGCCAAGGCGCTCGATTGCGTGCCATGCGCGTCGGACCCGCTGGAAGCCGCCGCCCAGCGGGCCGGCGACGGGAGCCAAGTGAGCTCAATAGGACTTGGCAAAGTAGGCGCGGTTGCCGGGCCGCTGGCACACGATACAGGGCCCGTCGGGTGCCTGCTCAAGCGGTATCGCCCTGCAGGTGGCACGGGTCTCCTCTCGAATCTTGGTTTCACATGCCGCTTCACCGCACCAGTTAACCAGTGCCAACCCGCCGCCGCCTTCCCCCTCCATCCGACGCGCCAATGCACCGTAATCGTCGAACGAATGGGTATTGTCGGCCAGTGCCCGTGCCGCCTGCGTGTGCAGCGCCTGCTGCACCTCGTCCAGTAGCTGGCGTACCGCCTGTGGCAGGTCCGACATGGCGACCTTGTGCTTGCCCATGCCGGCGGGCTGGTCGCGGCGCGCGATCAAGGCGTTGGCGGCGGCCACGTCGCGTGGTCCGATCTCCAGCCGCAAGGGTATTCCGCGCATCTCCCAGTCGTTGAATTTGAAACCGGGAGTCAGCCCTTCGCGATCGTCTAGATGGACGCGCACAGCGGCCTGACCGAGGTCGCTTGCGCATCGGCGCGCTGCTTCCAGCACGATTTCGCGCTCCTCGGCTTTGCGCCAGATAGGCACGATCACGACTTGGATCGGCGCCACTGCCGGTGGCAGGCGCAATCCCTGGTCGTCGCCATGCACCATGATCAACGCACCGAGCAGCCGGGTCGAAACGCCCCAGCTCGTTTGCCAGGCAAATTGCATCTCGTTGTTATCGTCCAGGAAGCGGATGTTGAAGGCGCGGGCGAAATTCTGGCCCAGAAAATGGGATGTTCCACACTGCAATGCTCGTCCGTCCGCCATCAAACCCTCGATGGTGTAGGTCTCCACCGCGCCGGCGAAGCGCTCGGCCGCGCTCTTGCGCCCATAGATCAACGGGATGGCCAGGACTTCTTCGCAAAACCCGCGGTACACCTCCAGCATTGTCAAGGTTTCGGCTTGGGCCTGCTCGGCGCTGGCGTGGGCGGTGTGTCCCTCCTGCCAGAGAAACTCGCTGGTACGCAGGAACATCCGGGTGCGCATTTCCCAGCGCACCACGTTGCACCATTGGTTGATCATCAAAGGCAGGTCGCGATGGGAATGGATCCACTGGGCAAACATGTGATTGATGATGGTCTCGGAGGTCGGGCGCACCACCAGCGGCTCTTCCAGTTCCTTGCCGCCGCCGTGGGTGACCACGGCCAGCTCGGGCGCGAAGCCCTCGACATGCTCGGCCTCCTTGTGAATGAAACTTTGCGGGATGAACAAGGGGAAATAGGCGTTGCGCGCGCCCGTGCGCTTGATGCGCCGGTCCAGCTCATCGCGCAAGTTCTCCCAGATAGCGAAGCCGTCGGGTCGAAAAACAATACAGCCGCGTACCGGCGAGTAGTCGGCCAATTCGGCGCGCAGGATGACATCGTTGTACCAAGCCGCGAAATCCTGCGAGCGCGGGGTAACTTTTTTCTCCAGCTTCTCCGCCATAGTCTCCTGCCAAGCCTGTTGTCGAACCTTTTGGGCCTCCACCGGGTTTGCGTTTGCGCAAGGCGGGGAGCAAACCATAATTACCTGTCGCCCCTTGGGATTCCAGATTGGGAGAGAGTTGCGATGCGAGTTTTCGCCTTGAGCACCCTGCTGATGCTATTGCCGCTGGTGGCGGTGGCCCAGGTGCCGCCGATGCCCGGTCCCACGATCAATGTTAGTGGCAGTGGCCAGGTGCGCGTCGCACCCGACCTGCTAAGTCTGGACATCGCGGTGGATACCCAAGGCAAAAATGCGATAACCGCTGGCGAGCATAATGCGAAGCTGACCCAACAGGTAATGACCGCCGTGCGCGACAGGTTGGGCAGCCACGGCACGGTGCAAAGCGGCAGCTACGACCTCTTTCCGGTGACTGACAACCCGCCCAGCGGTCCCAGCCACATCGTCGGCTACCGTGCGGTCAACTCGCTGCGGGTACGTACCGCAGATCTGGCTCTGGCAGGCGCGCTGATCGATACTGCGCTGGCCGCGGGCGCTAATCAGATAAATTCGCTCAGTTTCGGCTTGCATGACGATAGCGCGGCGCGTGCCCAGGCGATCGCGCGCGCGGTAATCGCGGCACAAACTCAGGCCCGTGCGCTAGCGGCGGCCTTAGGCGTCAAATTAGGTCCCATCCTGCGCGCTTCGACAGCGGGTGAGAGCATACCTGAGTCCACACCCCGGTTCGCGATGGCGATGGCGGTCCCGCAAACTCCCGTCGCGCCGGGCCAACTTACAGTCTCGGCCAATGTCGCGCTGGTTTACCGCATCGCTGGCGCCAAGCCCTGAGCGGCATGAGCAGCGTCGGCGCGGTTAAGGCCCCCTTCCGTACCTTCTCAAGTTGGCGCAAAGGAAAATACCCCACGACGGGCAGCGCGCCAACCGCTTAGCGCTGAAAGACAGCGTGACCTGCGAAACGCGCTTGCGTACCCAATTCCGCTTCAATGGCGAGCAGGCGATTGTACTTGGCGATCCGCTCGCCGCGGCAGGCTGATCCGGTCTTGATCTGGCCGGCCGCGGTGGCGACCGCCAGATCGGCAATGGTGGTATCTTCGGTTTCGCCCGAGCGATGGGAGATCACGCAGGTGTAATGGGCGCCCGTGGCCAGCTTCATCGCTTCCAGCGTTTCACTCAGCGTGCCGATCTGGTTGAGCTTGATCAGCACCGAATTGCCCACCTTGCGCTCGATCGCGCGGCGGATGATCGCCGGATTGGTCACGAAGATGTCGTCGCCCACCAGTTGTAGGCGCCCGCCCAGCTCCGCGGTTAGCATCTCCCAACCGGCCCAATCGTCCTCGGCCAGACCATCTTCCAACGAGATAATCGGATAGCGCGCGGCCCATTCAGCGTAGAGCCGAATCATCCCCTCGGCATCGCGTGTCTGACCGCCCGAGCGTGAGAAGACATACTTGCCGTCTTGATAGATTTCGCTGGTTGCCGGGTCCAACGCGATCCAGGCGTCGCGGCCCGGCTGATAGCCGGCCTTGACGATCGCCTCGGAGATAAGCTCCAACGGTTCCTCGTTGTTGCGCAAGCTGGGGGCGAAACCGCCTTCGTCGCCCACGGTTGTGGAATAACCGCGCGCCTTGAGGACCGCGGCCAGGGCGTGGAAGATCTCGGTCCCCATGCGCAATGCTTCGGAGAATTTGTTGGCGCCCGCGGGTACCACCATGAACTCCTGGAAGTCGACCCCCGATTCGGCATGTCGCCCGCCATTTAAGATGTTCATCATCGGCGTGGGTAGCAGGTGGGCATCCGCGCTTAGATAGCGATAAAGCGGCAGCTTGCGCGATGTCGCCGCGGCGCGTGCCGCCGCCAGCGATACGCCTAAAATCGCGTTGGCGCCCAGGCGGGATTTGTTGGGGCTACCGTCGAGTTCGATCAGCGTCCGATCGATTGCGCTCTGCGTGCTGGCGTCCGTCCCACGCACCTTGGGAGCGATCACGCTATTGACGTTGCCCACCGCCTTAAGCACGCCCTTGCCGCCGTAGCGTTTGGGGTCACCGTCGCGCAGTTCGTGCGCCTCGTGCGAGCCGGTGGAAGCCCCCGAGGGCACCGCGGCGGTGCCGCGCGCGCCGTCGTGGAGCCGCACGCTTACCTCGATTGTAGGGTTGCCGCGTGAATCCAGAATCTCCCGCGCGGTGGTCTCCGCGATGCTCGTTTCAGTCATGCAATCCATCCTCTGAACTGGGCGGGTTCTGCCCCACCACGCTTTTCAACTCATCATAACCGCGCTGCCACGATGCCGCCACGCTCCTATGCTCAGCTTCCGGCGCGGCCCGACGGGCAGATGTGGTAAAATGATCTCACTCTTGGGCGCGGTCTGGAGCAAAGCCGAAAGTCGCGGTGAAACGCTGGGCGTAAGCGGGCCAGGCCAGTGGATTGAGCAAGCGCGGCGGCCGTTTGCCGTCCAGGATATCTAACACCTGCTCGGCCGCGATGGTCGCCATGTAATGGCGCGCTTCATGCGTGATGCCGGCGGTATGCGGGCTGGCCAGGACGTTGTCCAAGCGTAGTAGTGGATGGTCGGGCGGGGGCGGCTCCGTGGCCCACACATCCAGCCCGGCGCCCGCCAAGCGACCGGCTGACAGGGCTTGGGCCAGAGCGGCCTCGTCATAGATGGCGCCGCGAGCGGTAGCAATAAAGTAGGCGTGGGGCGGCATCAAAGCGAATTGTTCGGCGCCGATCATGCCGCGGGTCTCGGGGGTTAATGGGCAGTTGATGGAAACGAAATCGGCACGGCGCAAAAGCTCCTTCAGCTCGACTTTTTCCGCGCCACGAGCGGAGATTTCTGCGTGCGAAAGATAGGGGTCGTAGGCCAGCACCCGCATCGCGAACAGGCCCGTGCATAGCTGGGCCAGGCGGCTGCCGACATTGCCGATGCCGATGATGCCGACGGTCTTACCGTGCAGATCGTGGCCCATGAAATCCGCGCGACTCACACCCGCTTGCCGGCGCATCACGCGGTCGGCTTCGATAATCCGCTTGGATAAACACAGCATCATGCCCAGGACATGCTCGGCCACTGCCTCGCGATTGCCGCCGGCTTGGTTGACCACGATTACGCCGGCCTCCGTGCAGGCCGCCAAATCAACGGTGTCGTAGCCCACGCCGGTGGTGGAAATAGCCAGCAGGCGCGGGGCGCGCTTGAGCAATTCGTTATGGCCGTGAAAGCGGGCGTCCACTTCATCGCGGGAGGAAGTTATTTGATAGACGTGGGCCCGGCTCAGGACCGCGTCGACGCTGGCCTCGTCGCTGCCGTTCTCCAGCTTCTCCAAGGCGATTTCCGGCCGACGTGCGAGAATCTCCGCATAGACCGGGTCGGCCAAATACTTAACGTAAAAGACATGCTTGGCTGCCATCGCGCTCCTGTCCTTGCTTGGGTTAATGCCGCGCGTCGATCGATTACCATCGCCGACGCCCGCGCGTCAGCGCGGGCGCCAGATCGGCGTTCGACTTCTTCCCTTATCTTGTCTCAGGGGCCTAATTGAAGAGAGCACTGGCTAAATCCCTGAATTTGCGGCGAGGCTGCAAACGTCTGCCCGCGATAGTTCGGCCCGGGACAGCGCGCGATTGGGAAAATTTGTAAAATTACGGAAAGGTAGGACATGAGGATAAGGACGCTTATTTGGCCCACGATCTCGCTTTGGTTGGGTGGCTGCGCCTTGCTGGCAGCGCCGGCGGTGGAACAGGTCGGATCGCTGGCGAACATGGCAGGTACTGGCGCTACCGGCATGGTAGGGACGCAATCCACCGTGGCGGTGAATAAATCGTGGATCCTGAGCAACGATGCACAGGCACGCTACACCCAGGCCCAGAGCCGGGCTTTGCACCGCCAGCATGATCAAGAGTTATCGCGGCAATCCACCGCAGTTGGAATTCTGCGCAACATGGCCACGCTGCAGCACGACCCGCGGATCGCCGATTTGGCGCGCTTTGTGCAAAATGGCGGCGATCCGCAATTCGCTTTGGATCACGCCCTCAGTCGCGAACAGGAAGATAGCTCACGGGCCGAAACGGTGCGGATTTTGCGCGACATGTCGGAAAACGAGCACGCGCCGCAGCTCTACGAGCTGGCGCGCTGGGTGCAGGCGGGAGGCGATCAGCAGTTTGCGATCAACTATGCGCTGACTCAGGCCGGAAAAAGCAACGCCCTGACCAAAGCGATCACGCCGCCGGTGCGGCCTGACGGCGCGGCCGAGCAGCCAGTTCCGCTAATTGCGCATTCGCCGCAGTTGTAAATGCGTGAGTGTGGCTAGATCCGGTGACTGACGTTGTTCAGGCCCCAAGGGCCGATCAGCAGGGAAAGCACGCCCAGCGCGATCGGGGCCAGAGCCGCGGCGGCGATTCCAGTGCGGTCCCACAGCGCTCCGCAGGCCAGGGTGAGCAGGAAGGTCGCGCTGTAGCCGATCGTGAACATTCCCGCCGACAGGCGATGGACCTCGTCGGAGTCGGCGGCCAGCAGCGGCGGAAAGGCGAGGATGAGGACGAAGGCCAGGGCCGAAAAAGTGCCCATCACCCCCGCCCCCAGCAGGCGGCTCCAATCGTGCGGAACAAAGAAGAGCGCCAGTCCGGCGCCGGTCACGACTGCGGCCAACTGAATCGGGCGGGTGCGTCCGACCAGCAGGCCCGGCATCAGCGCCACCGTCAGCGAGGCCAGCAGCTGACCTGCGCTTAGCCAGACCAAGGTTGGCGCGATCAGGTGCGTGCTGCCGGCGCGATGGAGGAAGTCGGGGAAAAAGGTGTTGGCACCCCAGAACACCAGCGAAGTGCCGCTTTGAATGATTCCTAGGCGCCACGTTCGTGGATCGCGGAAATCCGGCCACCATTGCTTGCGCGGGAGAATTTCACGTCGTTGCAGTGGCCCGGTAAGGGTCCACAGCAACACCAGGGTGGCCAGTGGAAAGAGCCCCCACAAAGCCAGGCTCATCTGCCAGCTTCCAGCCAGCGGTAGCAGCGCCTGGGTGGTCAGCCCCGCGCCCATCACTTCGCCCGCCAGCAGGCCGTTGGTGTAAACCGCGGTGGCCAGGCCGATATGCTCGGGCGTCCATTGATACACCAGGGCTGGCAGCGCGGGCTGAAACAACGCCACGCCCATGCCCATGATCAGGGTCATCCCGAACAGCATCGCCAGCGAAGGGCCCACCCCGCGCAAGGCCGAGCTCAGGCCCACGACCGCGATCCCCATCATTACGGCGCGGCGCGCGTCCAGCCAGGTGGTCAGCATCGACCCCAGGATGGAGGCGCTCGCCATCAGTAGGACCGGCAAGCCCAGCAGCATCGCCACCATCGTCTCGTCGAGCCGCAGATCGCGATGGATGAGCGGAAACAGCGGTGGAATCGCGACCAGGGTTACGCGGAGATCGACGCCCGCCAGCCACAGCATCAGCAGGCGCAACCAGGGCAGAGGATTTTTCACCGGTTGGGGTGTTACTTGAGCCAGTAACGCACCTCGAACATCAGCGCTCCGGTCTGTGACTTATACGGGCCATGCTTCATTCCCGGAGGACGGCAGGCATATGAACCGGCGGGGAAGGTCTTGCCCAAGGTGACATCGGTCAACGAACCCTCGATGATCCAGACTTCCTCCCAATGGTCGTGGGTAAGTATACCATCGCTTAGCATATCGGCGCCCGCCTCGTATTTGAGCAGGCGAGTGTAATTGCCGACTTCGGGATCGCGAGTGAGGATCTTCTGATAGACTCCTGGTCCGGTTTGGTTGAGCCGCTCCCATCCCGAAGAATCGGGAATGTGGAACTCCAGTTCGGGTTTTGGCACGCCGCGCGCCTCCTTTTTTCAGCCTCGGCCAGCGTCGTTGCGCCGCTGGCGGCATAGCCGCGATGACACCAGAAGCCGGCGTGCTTGGCAATCTTCACACCTCTGGCTTGGCATTTGGGCCACGTTAAGGGCCTCGCACCATCTATCTGTCGGTGCCGCGTCAGCCGGAGTGAAAAGCCAGGTAAGGTGCTAACGCCAGCAGCACCACGGCCAGAGCGTAGCGCAGCCGCGCGGCGGGCACGTGGATGGCAATCTTAGCCCCAAGCATGACGCCGGCTATCTCTGGCACTCCGACGAAGAGAGCCAGCGGCCAATCGATCGCTCGGCTGGTGCCGTAGCCGATGGTGCCCACGCTGGAAATCGCCAGGGCCTGAGCCTGCGCAGCTGCCACCGCCATCAGGATCGGGGTATGAGCGGCCACCAGCAACGGCACCGTCAGCATCGGGCCACCCAGGCCCAATAAGCCCGCTATCAGCGCCACCGTCAATCCGATCGCCGCCGCGGTGGCACCGCTAACCGCGCGATCGTCGCTGCTGGCTTGGCGCTGTCGGCGCCACACCGCGACCGCCAAGGCAGCCGCGAGCAGTCCCAGCAGAATGCCGAATCCGCGATGGGAGACCTGACCGTTGATAAACACTCCCGCCGGCGTCCCGACCAGTGCGCTCGCGCCCAAAATCAACGCTAGCCGCCGGGTGAGCGAATCGCGTAGATGGCCGGTTTTCAGGTAAGCCAGCGTCCCCACGATGGCGGTTGCAATATGGGTCGCGATCGACGTGCCGGCCACCAGCGCGGGCGTCATGCCGGTCATGGCATAGAGCGCGATGGTCATCAATACGCCGCCCGGTCCCACGGTCGTGATTCCAATTCCGGCAACCAACGAAATCATGAACATCAGCGTGAGAGTCACCGGGCGCAGACTAAAAAATAAAGTATGCACCGGCAATCAATCCTGAGCCCGGCCCGCTTGAGTAGATGACTGGATGGATAGGGGGACGCTTTGCTTGGCTTCCGGACTGCGCACGCAGCCGCGCGCCTGGCTGATGTCGGCGATATAGCGATCCCAGCAGCTCTTGAACATCAACCCGCCGGGAACCCAGGCGCAAGGCGGGTTGACGTGAGGGATAAACTTCCGATCGCTGGGGCATCGCCACCCCGGGCTGGCCAGAGTCGGATCGGGCAGATAGGCGACGCTGACCGGCGGTGTGCAGCCACTCAACAGTAGCAAAGCTCCCAGCAACCATCCACGAGCAGCCATCGCGCCAGTTTGCCCGTGGCGGCCGCTGACAACAACCCGCCGGAACCCGCGTTGGCCGGTCCTGCGCGCCCCCGTAAAATGGATCTGGGAGTCCCAGGAGTATGACTTTTGACAGCGATTTCCTGGTGATTGGCGGCGGTTTGGCCGGCCTGCGCTTTGCCCTGGCCGCGGCCGAGCTGGGACAGGTTACGCTGATCGCCAAGGCCGGCCGCGACGACGCCAACACTTATTACGCCCAGGGCGGCATTGCCTGCGTATGGGGTGATGACGACTCGCTCGCGCTTCACGTCGAGGACACGATGCGCGCGGGGGCGGGACTGTGCCATCGCGAGGCGGTGGAAGCGATCGTCGGTGACGGGCCGGCCGCGGTGCGTGAGCTTATCGAGTTGGGAGTTCGCTTTACCCGCTCCGGCGACGGGGTTCATTACGACCTCGGACGCGAGGGCGGCCATTGCCGTCGCCGCGTTTTACATGCGCTCGATTTGACCGGGAATGAGCTGATGCGAGCTTTGGGGGAAGCGGCAGGCCGCCAAGGTAAAATCGAGCGGCGCGAGGCTCACGAGGCGATCGATCTGCTAATCGCGCCTGGTCACGATGGCAAACCGCAATGCTGGGGTGCCTATGCGCTGGACCGGAAAAGCGGCCAAATCCATCATTATCGCGCGCCGCTTACGATGCTAGCCACGGGCGGCGCGGGGATGGTCTATCGGCATACCAGCAACCCCAGAGTCGCCACCGGCGACGGCATCGCGATAGCCTTGCGGGCCGGGGCGCAAGTCGCGAATCTGGAGTTCTACCAGTTCCATCCAACTTGCCTGTACCACCCGGGTGCCAAGCCCTTCCTGATCTCGGAAGCGCTGCGCGGCGAAGGCGCGATTCTGAAACTGCCCGGCGGCGAGCGTTTCATGCCGCGCTACCATTCCGACGCCGAGCTGGCGCCGCGCGACGTGGTGGCGCGCGCGATTGATGCCGAGATGAAGCGTCACGGCCAGCCCGCGGTGCTGCTCGATGTGAGCCATCGCGAGGCTGGCTTCGTACGCCAGCGCTTCCCCAATATCTACGCGCATTGCCTGAAATTGGGCATCGACATCACACGCGAGCCGATGCCGGTGGTGCCCGCGGCCCATTACATGTGTGGCGGAGTGCGCACCGACCTGTGGGGCCGCACCAGCCTCGACGGCTTGCTGGCGGCGGGCGAGGTCGCGATGACGGGGCTGCATGGCGCCAATCGGTTGGCCTCCAATTCACTGCTAGAGGCGGTGGTGATGGCGCGCCGGGCGGCGATGGCGGCGCCACACGAGTTGGCGCGGCTGGGCGGTAATCCGCCCGTCTTTCCCGATCTGTCCCCTGCCCGCCCCCTGAAGGAGACTGCGCGTGCCCGTATCGCGGCGCAAATTGAGAGGCTGCGCGACCTGATGTGGGCGCGGGCGGGGATTGTGCGCGATGACGCTGACCTGGCTCGAGCGCAAGATGAATTGTGCCTCCTGGCTGCCGAGCTTGAGCGTGACTACCAGCGCTTCGGATGTGCTCCCGAAGTGCTTGAACTGCGAAATCTGGTTGCAGTGGGCGAAGCGATTGTGCGTTGCGCGGCGCGACGAACGGAATCGCGTGGCGCCCATTACAATCGCGACCATCCGCTATCCGTCGAGAGCTGGCGCCACGACAGCCAGCTCGGACCGTCGCATTAGTTCGTTCGTAGCGAGGCGAATACGCGTCGATGCGCAGTCATCGCGAGCTGAACTGCACGATGCTAGGCGGTGTCGAGGCGGCCTATAGATCTGCTGGCGTAGTCATTCTCGCGCGAATGGCCAGAACAAAGCAGGCCGCCGTGGGTGTTACGCTCTACGTGATTCTCCACTGAATTCAGACGAGGAGGTACTGGCGCGTCACGACGCAGGTTTGTGGGCTTGCGTCGTGCCCGTGAATTGCGATGATAGCAGGACGCCGTGCTGTGCGCCGCCAGCTCGGTGATCGATGGAAAAACACTGCGGCGACGGCGAACCATTAAGCCCCGGTTTGCAAACCAAATACGAGGAGAAACTATTCCCATGAGCGATCCCAAAGTCCGTCATATCAATCCGCCCGGTCTGTCAACTCCGCGCGGCTATTCTCATGTAGTCGAAGCAAGCGGTGGCCGCACAATTTACGTCGCCGGTCAGGTTGCGCTGGACCAGCACGGCAAGCTTATCGGCGAGGGCGATTTCGCCGCCCAGGCCGAACAGGTCTTCACCAATCTGAAGACCGCCTTGGCCGCCGCCGGGGCCGATCTAAGTCACGTCGTCAAGATGACCAGCTTCGTGCGTAACGTGGCAGAAAATCTGGCGACGCTGCGCGCGGTTCGCGACCGCCATTTGCCGGTGCCGCCGCCCGCCAATACCCTGATCGAGATCAACCGCCTGGTGCAGGACAACCTACTGCTGGAGATCGAGGCGGTCGCGGTGGTGCCCTAAAGAGCGTTGGGCAAACAACTTTACGCAAAGTAAGTCGAGACCATTCCGAGCAAGCGTTATAAGATGGGGCGCGGCGGCAGTTCCACCGTCATCCTGAGCCCCAGCGAAGAACGCCCACGATATATTTCCCGCCTCACATCGGCTGATGGCAGAGATTCGAAGTTTTATCTTGAGCATGGCGAAGGATTTAAAATGACCTCTGATCTCTTTTACGCCCGGTCCCTTTTCCTAAGGGCTAGGCCGCTAAGTGATTTGGTGGTCAGAGCGCCTGGATGGTCACGGCTTGGTAAATTGTTTCCGATGCTACGTTTGCCGATGACACATATGATTGCGTTCCCAAGCCGGCTGGGCCGAATGGTGCTGATGGTGGGATTTGGGGTCGGCGTGCTGATGGCACAAGCTCTAGCCGCCGCGCCAATTCCACCGCCGCGCGCGCAAGCGCTCTCGCCCGCGGGGCAGAAGATGCTCGCGGAGCTGATTGCCTCGGGCCAGATCGCCGAGATGTATCGACCCGACTTGCGCTCGTTCGAAGCCCCGCTTAGGACCTTTTACCAAAGTGGCGACAACACACTGGCCTGGGTTCGCGACGGCCAAGTTACGCCTCAGGCGACGGCACTTGTGGCGGTTTTTGTGCAGGCCGAGCGCGAAGGGCTGGAGCCCGCCGACTACGACGGTCCGCGCTGGTCTGATCGCTTCCAGCGATTGCCGCGGGCGGATGAAGCTGAGTTGGTACGCTTCGACGTGGCGCTTACGGCATGCGCGATGCGCTACATCCGAGACTTGCGGGTGGGGCGGGTCAATCCCCAGGCCTTGAAGTTCGGCCTGGATCCCAGTGCCAATGAAATCGATATGGCGGCCTTTCTGCGCACCCGGGTGGTGCTCGCCGAACCGGCGACCATCGCACCCGCCATGAGCGCTTTGGAACCGCCTTTTTGGGCCTATCGACGCACTCTGGCGGCGCTTCAGACCTACGAGCGTTTGGCCAAATCGGACGACGGGCAGACCTTACCGATTCCCGCCAAAAGCGTCGAACCCGGCCAACCCTATGCCGGCTTGACGGGATTGGTGCGCCGGTTGCGCCTGGTGGGAGATTTGCCCGCCGACGCGGTGGTTAAGACCGCACCTCCCATCTACCAGGAACCGCTGGTGACGGCGGTCAAGAGCTATCAGCGCCGCCATGGTCTAGATATCGACGGGCGTTTGGGCCGGGCCACCCTGGAGCAGCTCAATGTACCACTGAGCTGGCGCGTGGAGCAGCTTCGGCTGAGTCTGGAGCGCTGGCGTTGGGTTCCGCAGACCTACGCGCAGCCACCGCTGATCGTCAATATTCCCGAATTCATGCTTCGCTGCTGGAACAAAGATTATCGCAATGTCTTGCAGATGCGAGTGGTGGTCGGCCGTTCCTACCGGCACAAGACTCCGGTCTTTGCCGAGCCGATGCGCTATCTGGTCTTCCGCCCCTACTGGAACGTTCCCCTTAGCATCCAGCGCGCCGAGTTGGTACCCAAGCTGGCCCGCAACCCAAACTATCTATCCGAGCATGGCTACGAAGTGGTCGACCGCAGCGGGGCGATCATCACGGGTGCGATGGACGGCGCGATTTTGGCGGGGATACGCTCGGGCAAGCTGTCGGTCCGCCAGCGCCCCGGCCCCAAAAACGCTTTGGGACTGGTGAAATTCATCTTCCCCAACAGCTACAGCGTCTATTTGCACAGCACCCCGGCGGTCGCGCTATTCGCGCGCCGCCGGCGCGATTTCAGTCACGGCTGTATTCGAGTCCAGGATCCAGTGTCGCTGGCGGTTTGGGTGCTGCGCCACAATCCCGGCAATTGGGACCGTACGCACGTGCTGGCAGCGATGGAGGGAGAGCGCGATTCCTATCAAGTCAACCTTGCACAGCCCCTCCCGGTACTGATCGTGTATACCACAGCCTTCGTGTTGCGCAGCGGCGAGGTGCGCTTTTTCAACGACATTTATGGCTACGATTTGGAGTTGGAGCGCGCTCTGAGCAATGGCGTGCCGACCCGCTGAAATGGCGCTTCAGGCAACGCGGGCTCCCGCGGATCGGATGAATTGGTTGCGCAGGCTGTGGCTTCCTGCGTGTTTGGCCCTGCTCATGTTTGCGAGCTGGGTTGGCATGGCGCTGGCTTGGGGTGAAGAAGGGCACCAGATAGTGGCCTCGATCGCCGCTGACCGGTTGCGCGCGCCGGCCCGCGCACAGGTGGCGCGAATTCTAGGTCTGCAGGATCAGCCCGGCGCGGTGGCCGCCGCGATGGCTCGTATTTCGGTGTGGCCGGACACCGAATATCGACGTGAGGATCCAGCCAGCGAACTGTGGCATTTCATCGATCTCTGCCTGCAGGACCGTCCCTCCGATATCGCGGCGCGATGTCCAGGCGAGGCCTGTGTGGTCGATCAGGTCAACCAGTTCGCCAAGCGCTTGCGCAGCCAAGTTTACGATCGCTGGGGCGGCGAAGGCGATTTGGCCTTTGAAATTCACCTGGTGGGTGACCTGTTCCAGCCCCTGCATGCCGCCACCGACCACGATCTCGGCGGCAACTGTGAGAAAGTGATTTCGCCCGTGCGCGCACGCAACCTTCATAATGCCTGGGACGATGCCGTGGTCTGGCAGCTTGAGACTCAGTTGGGAGCCAACGATGCGTCCCAGAGCGCCCGGCGCTTGCAAGCCCTCTATCCGCCCACGGCCGAGCAAATGCACTGGGGGCCCGACAGTGCCGCGCATATCGCCTGGCATTCGCATGAATTGGCGCTCAGCGCCGTCTACCAGCCCCTGGCCATTCCACTCCAGCCTTGCGCCCCGCTGCTCTCCTGCTACGAGGTGCCGCGCCGTACCGTGGTTTTGAGCCAGGATTATTTGAACCAATCCGCCCACTTGGCGGGAGCGCAACTGGCGGCGGCTGGATACCGTTTGGCGGCGTTGCTCAACTCGATTTGGGATGCGAACCTGAAATAGTCGAGTTTTCCGGAAAAAGGACAGCTATGGCTGAAGTGACATCGGAACAGACCATCGACAAGACCGCGCCGGTGGCCGTGGCGGGGAGCGGACACCGGCTGCGCGCGGCGATTTTGCATCGCGTGCTGGCCGCCGCCCTGCTGACCGCGCTGGTCCTGTTCGGCCTATTCTTGACTAACTATTCGCATTTGGATGCGCGTTTTTATTGGACCGCGATGTTTCCCATCTTTGGCCTGGTGAGTACCTGGCAAGCGCTGCGAACCAGGCATCCGGTGATGCCGGTGTGGCGTGTTCTGCTGCGCGAAGCGGCCCATTGGCTGGGCGCGATGCTGGCGGTGCGGGTGATTTTTCTGCAATTGGAATGGGGACAGATGGACGCCGACTCGGCCGCCCTGATGACCGTGCTGCTGTTGGCGGTGACCTGCTTTCTGGCCGGCGTGCATCTGGATCACAGCTTTATCTGGATCAGTCTGTTGCTGGCCGCCACCGCGATCATCGGTACTAATATCGAGGGCTATTTGTGGCTGATCGTGGTGCTGGGCCTGATCGCCTTGGCCATCGCCGCAGTGGCCGCGGTTATGATCCATCGCCATCGCCGCGTCGAGGCCGCCCCGTCCGCGCCTGCGACGTGAGGCTAATCCGCGGCTAGCTGGGTGGGCGATAAGACAAGACTTTGAAGTCCTGACCCTGGACGCGAAAATCGGCGCGCTCCTCCATCCCCATCGCGCGATGGGCCTTGAGGGAGGGTGTGTTGTCGGCGCGAATGAAACACACCGCCTCATGCTCGGGAAGATATTCGCGCAGCTTTTTGAACATCGCCTGGGCCAGGCGCCGGCCGCGCAGCTCCTGGGCCACGCAAATCGGACCTTGGAAATAGGCCGGGGCTTTGGCTTGGTATGCCAGCTTCATTGCCGCCGCCACCGGCGACTCACTTTTGGCGGAGCTTTCCCAGGTAATCACGAATGCCACCACCTCGGTCGCCCGGCGTGCCACGATCACCGGCATCCGCTCCATCGTTTCGGCTACCAGCTCGCGCGGTACATGGCCGGTCAGCATGCCGCCGGCTTGCGCCTCGTTGGCAAGCGCCAGCCGCATGATACCGTCAAGGTCGCTTGCTTGCGCACGGCAGACAACGATGTCGTCCATCACGATTTCTCCTGCTTCAGTCTTGGTACCACGCCTGCTGCCTTAGCGTGCTGATTTCAGCCCGGCGCGGGCTAGCTTGCAAGCTTCCTGTAGCCGGCGCTACAAATAAACAACGGTACGGTTCTGCTCGGCGGCGCCCGGCCGCAGCGGGAGGTTACTACGATGGCGGTATCGCTCAATCATACGATCGTGCCGGCCCACGACCCCAAAGCATCGGCGGAATTTCTGGCGCGGCTGCTGGGGTTGGAGGTCGAGCCCTTCGCCCATTTTCAGATGGTGCGGGTTAGTCCCGACCTGACCCTGGATTATGACGAGCGGAGGGGCGAATTTTCCACCAACCATTATGCCTTTAGGGTCAGCGCCCAGGAATTCGACGCGATCTTCGGCCGGATCAAGGAAATGGGGCTCAATTACTATTCCGACCAGCTTTTTGAGCATCCCGGTGAAATCAACGATCGCAGAAATGGGCGCGGCTTTTACTTCATGGACCCCAATGGTCACAATTTCGAGATTATGACCTGGTCTGAGTAAAAGCGGGGGAATTGTTAGCATTTTCGGCTTCGCCGGAGCCGCGGCTGGCGGGGTCGGGTCAACCAAAAGGAGAGCGGCGCCGTCTTGGCACGGGGCGAGGAGGGGCGGCGCGCGCCGATTACCGTTTGCACTGGATAAACTTATTCCAACCGCGCGTATCCAGCCGTGCCCTCTACGCGGCTAGAGTATGGCGCACCCGGTAATTGACCTCCAGGGGCTGGTTAAGACCTACCATCTAGGCGATGTCGAGGTGCGCGCGCTGCGCGGCGTCACCGCTCGAATCGAGGCTGGCGAGTTCGTGGCGATCATGGGTGCGTCGGGCTCGGGCAAGTCCACCCTGATGAACATCATCGGCTGTTTGGACAAACCGGACGCCGGATCGTACCGGCTGGAGGGGGTCGACGTAGCGGCGCTGGGCGAGGCCGAGTTGGCCGCCGTTCGTAGCCGCCGAATCGGGTTTGTCTTTCAGAGCTTCAACCTGCTCTCGCGCACCAGCGCGCTGGAAAACGTCGAGCTGCCACTGTATTACTCGGGCGATTTCGAGCATGGTGCCCAGCGTGCGCGCCAGACCATCAAGCTGATGGGTTTGGGTGGGCGCGAGAGCAATCATCCCAATCAGCTCTCTGGCGGTCAGCAGCAGCGGGTCGCGATCGCCCGTGCGCTGATCAATAATCCGGCGATTCTGCTGGCCGATGAACCCACCGGCAATCTGGATTCGCAAACCTCCGCCGAAATCATGGCAGTACTGCGGCGGCTCAATCGTGAACGCGGCCTGACCGTGGTACTAGTCACTCACGAAGCCGACGTTGCCGCCTACGCCGAGCGCGTGATAACCCTGCGTGACGGGCAAATCCTTTCGGATCGCCGCAATGTGGCACCGGCGCCAGTACTTGCATCGGCCGACGAAGCCACCGCCGCCATCAGTGTGTCCGACCAGCCTGAGCAAGCTGAAACGCGTGTGCCGATGTTCGGGTTGATGGTGTTGCGGGTGGCCGGCCGGGCGCTGGCGCGCAACAAAATGCGCTCGGTTTTGACGATGCTGGGGATTTTCATCGGGGTGGCGGCGCTGATCGCGATGGTGGCGGTGGGACAGGGGGCCAATCAGGCGGTGGAAGAGCAAATCGCCAGCCTGGGCACCAATCTGCTTATAGTGTTGCCGGGTGCGGTGACTTCCAATGGGGTGCGCGCCGGCTTCGGCAGCAGCTCGACCCTGACGGTGGAGGATGCCGATGCGATCGCCAAGCGAGATTCGGCGGTGGCCAGTGTCAGCTATTTGGATCGGCAATTGGCGCAAGTTACCTATGGAAATCAAAACTGGACGACCAACGTCCAAGGAGTAACCCCCAACTACTTCTCGATCATCAATTGGCCGATCGTGGCTGGACGTCCCTTTGACCAGCGCGAAGCCACCCGCGCGGCGCGGGTCTGTGTCTTGGGCCAAACCGTAGTCAAAAATCTGTTTGGCAGCTTCGACAACCCCGTGGGCGCAACCATTCGAATCCGCAATGTTGAGGTGCGGGTTATCGGGGTGCTCAAGGCCAAGGGGCAATCGGGCTGGGGGCAAGATCAGGACGACGTCGCGATGATTCCCTTCACTACGGCCGAGCGCAAGGTTCTGGGGGTGGCGGCGCCGCCCGTCAGCGCCAGTGCCACGGCCACGCCCAGCGTGCTTAATCCCTATGCGGCGGTGGCGCCGGTGACTTCCATTTATAGCTCCGACGCGGCCCAGATGAGCCCTTTCGGCAGTCCGCCCAAACTGATTGGCAGGGTGCATACCATTTTCGCGCAGGCGGTCAGCCAGGCCGCGATTCCCCAGGCGATAGCGCAAATCACCGCGACCCTGCATCGGCGGCACAACATTCAGCCTGGCCAGCCCAACGATTTTGACGTTCGCAATTTGAGCGCGATTGCCGCCGCCGCCGAGGGTAGCAGCCGTATCATGGCCTTGCTGCTGGCCACCGTGGCCTCGATTTCGTTGTTGGTGGGCGGGATTGGGATCATGAACATTTTGCTGGTTTCGGTCACTGAACGGACGCGCGAAATCGGGATTCGGATGGCAATTGGCGCGCGCCGCAGCCAAATCCTGATGCAGTTTTTGGTTGAAGCCTTGCTGTTGAGCGTGATCGGCGGCGTAGCGGGCATCGTGGCCGGGGTGAGCGCCTCGCAAACCATTTCGGTAATCGCTGGGTGGCCGACCTTGGTGTCCTCCAGCGCGGTGCTCGGCGGATTCGTGTTTTCGGCCGCGATCGGAATCTTTTTCGGCTACTATCCGGCGCGCAAGGCGGCCCTGCTCAACCCGATCGAAGCCTTGCGCTATGAGTAGCCCGCCGCCCACGCCATCGACCGTTTGGTGGAAAAGCGATATATAACGCGTAGCTCAAAGTTCGGGAGAAAGACCATCATGATATGCCCGGATCGAGTGGCACATGCGGTCCTCAAGGTGCGCAACCTGGAGGTGACGCGCAAGTTCTATCACGACGTGCTCGGCCTGCAGGTGGTCAAGACCTACCCCGAGGAACACATGTTGTTCATGTCGTGCAACCCGCAGCGCGACCATCACGAGGTAGCGTTTTTGGAAATCGGGCAGGAGGCCAAGGGGCCGCGCGAGGACGAAATTGGGCTCTATCATCTGGCTTTCCGGCTGCAGGATTGGGCCCACTTGCAACGTGCCTATGGCGAGTTGCGCGCCAAGCAAGTGCCGATCGTGGGCACGATCAATCACGGCATCACCCGCAGCGTCTACTTCAAGGATCCCGACGGTCATACTTTGGAAGTCTATTGCGACAATCCGCGATGGCGCGACGTGATTAAGGTCAACCGCGCCGACCATCTCGCGGTCGAAGGACCCGAACCCGATCCTTTGGCGCCGCCGCCGGCGTGGGCGCACGAGGGCGTGGCCAAGTAAGGCTCGCCATCGGGTTCAGCGTAGAGCTTCAGCAGTTTTCGCGGACGATTCGTGGCAACGCATACCGGCACTCGCAGCGGCGCCGAGGTCCTGGTCGCGCAGCTCTTGATCCATGGCGTAGAGATCGGTTATGGCGTCCCGGGCGAGAGCTACTTGGCGGTGCTCGATGCGCTTTACGATGTTCGCGATAAGTTGCGCTTCATCGTGTGTCGCCAGGAAGGTGGCGCGGCCTACATGGCCGAAGCTTACGGCAAGCTAACCGGGCGGCCGGGAATCTGTTTCGTCACTCGCGGGCCGGGCGCCACCAACGCCAGCGTTGGCATCCATACCGCGCGCCAGGATTCCACCCCGCTGATTTTGTTCATCGGCCAGGTCGGGCGCGCTCAGGCCGGCCGCGAGGCCTTCCAGGAAATCGACTTCCGCCTGATGTACGCACCGATCGCAAAATGGGTGGCGCAGATCGACGACCCAGCGCGCATTCCCGAGCTGGTCGCGCGCGCCTTCAGCGTGGCGACCTCCGGACGGCCTGGTCCGGTAGTGCTGGCGCTGCCCGAGGACATGTTGCGCGAGCGGGTCAGTGTGGCCGATGCGGCACCCTATCGCGCCACGCAAGCCGCGCCCGATCCGGCCGATGTGGAGCATTTGCGCCAGATGCTAGCCCAGGCCCGGCGGCCCTTGATGCTGGTGGGCGGCAGTACCTGGAACAAGCCAGCAGTGGCCGACATTACTGCCTTCGCCGAAGACAATCGGCTGGCTACCGCGACCACTTTTCGCCGCCAGGATCATTTCGACAATCTTCATCCCTGTTACGCCGGCGATTTGGGCAACGGTGCCAATCCTCGGCTGGCGGCGGCCGTCAAGGAGGCAGATCTGATTGTCGCGGTCGGGACTCGGCTGGATGAGCTGAGCACGGCCAATTATACCCTGCTGCAAGCGCCGCGCCCGCACCAGAAACTGGTCCACGTGCACGCGGGTGCCGAAGAGCTGGGCAAGGTCTATCAGCCGGACTTGGCGATCAATTCTGGCATGGCACACTTCGCGCGAGCGTTGCGCCAACTAGCCCCGGTTGATTCCTCGGCCTGGGCCGAGTTTACCGCCGTGGCCCATCAAAATTACCTCGACTATACGGCCCCGGTTGGCAATCCGGGCGCGCTGCAGTTGGCCCCCCTCATCGCCTGGCTGCGTGAGCAGTTGCCCGCGGAGACGATCGTTGCCAACGGCGCTGGCAATTACACCGGCTGGATTCATCGTTTCTGGCATTATCGCGGCTTGGGCACTGAGCTGGCCCCGGTGAGCGGTTCGATGGGCTATGGAGTCCCGGCGGCGATCGCGGCCGCCTTGATCTATCCCCAGCGTCCGGTCTTGTCGTTTTCCGGCGATGGCTGCTTTCTGATGAACGGGCAGGAATTGGCGACCGCGATGCAATATGGCGCGGCTCCGATTTTCCTGGTCGTCAACAATGGGATGTACGGCACTATCCGGATGCATCAGGAGAGCCATTATCCGGGCCGGGTCAGCGCCACCGAGCTGCGCAATCCCGATTTTGTGGCGCTGGCGCGCGCCTACGGCTTGTATGCGGAACGGGTCGAGGACAACGCCGGGTTTGCGCCCGCTTTTGCACGGGCGCGCGCGCAGGGATGCGCGGCGCTGTTGGAGCTGCCGCTGGCTGGGGAAGCCATCACTTCGCGCACCACGCTTTCCCAGTTGCGCGCGGCCGCGCTGTCACACCAGCATGCGGCTGGCAAGTGAAGTGACGCGACCCAAGAACGTGGCCGCCACGTTCGTCCGGGTATAACGCCCAATCCCTATCGGCAATAGGTGAGTGCTTGTTCTGTCTTTTCGCGAAGTGAAGCCTGCTAGTGTTGCGTCTCCCAAATAAGTGGAGCGCTTCGTTGCCGCAGAAACCGTTACCGGCTTGGGCTTAGTGGGGAGGGGCCGCCCGCGCGCCGGCAATTCGCCAAGCTGTCCGAGGAGACCGGCGTGCGCCGCGGGTCAGATACCTATCGGACGCGACGCTAGCCCGGATGGGGCTTACGCCAACGCGCCTTAATCCGCCGCCACACGCCGGCGGCCGCTGGTGCCGAATCAGCCGTCTCGGCCAGGCCGGCGTGCAGATCGAACCAGCCGTCAACCGCCGGATCCAGCTTGGGATTGCCCCAATAGGTGCTAATCGCGCGGGCGACCTCTTCGGCGCTCAGCCAGGGACCCACGCTCTCTTCGCCGAAGGGGCCGCTTGAGCCGAACTCGAACTTGTAGCGTACGTACATGCCCTCGCGCGCCGGCCGCGGGCATCGCATCTTTCGCACTTGCGCCTGGTTGATGAACTTGAAGCGGCTGTAACTCAGCGATTGTAAATATTCCAGAGTCGACAGATGCGGGCTTTCCACCGACACGAAGCGGGGTTTGATGCGTGTGCTAGCCAGGCTTTCCAGGGCGATATCGTCGTACCCCTCGATGTCGATTTTAAGGTAGTAGGGCACGCCGTGGCGGTTGAGGATGCTGGCCAGAGTGACGGCGGGTACCTCGATGGTCTCGAAGCGGCCCTCGCGCATGCCTAACTTCGGGTCCAGCGAACTCCATTCGCTGTGGGTTAGATTTATGTAAAAGGGCAAGGTCGCGGGCTGGCGCGCGATCGCGACATTGAGAACAACCAGCCGCTGCTGGTCGATCTCGGAGCGAAAGCGCGCGGCACATTGCGCTACCAGCCGCGGATTGGCCTCGATCCCGACCACTTTGAAACCCTTCTTGAGATAAAAGTCGGTGTCCTGCCCGGTGTGCATTCCGACGTCGAAAATCAGCCGCTCCTGCCGCTTGCGCTCGCCCGAAGCGGAGTCTTCCGCCGCCGCGTTTGTGGTCTCCGTCTCGATGTGCGGTTGTACGTCGGCGTGCTTCACATCGTTCCTCTGAGGCACAATCCTTATCCCGCGGCGACGCCAGGGTAAATCCCCGTGCCAGTACCCACCGCGCAAATGGCAGGAAGCAGTGGCGCGAGCGGCCCTGTAAAGGTCGCTGAACGCTCGCGACTGGCGCTTGCTACTAAGCCAGTGTTATTGAGGGATGACGCCGGGCAAACCGCAATGCCCTGTTAGCCAACACATTTAACCGAGGAAGGTTGCGACCATGCCCTACGAATTGTACTACTGGCCTTTGATCCAGGGGCGGGGAGAATTTGTGCGCCTGGCATTGGAAGAGGTTGCGGTCGAGTATATCGATGTCGCGCGCGATGAGCGCCATGGCGGGGTTGCCGCGCTGACGCGCTTGCTCAACGGTAGCGAGGCTGGCCATCCGCCTTTTGCGCCACCCTTTCTCAAGGCTGGGCGACTGCTAATCGGGCAGACCGCTAACATCTTGATGTTCGTGGGCGCTCGCCACGGTTTGGCGCCGGCAACCGAGGCCGGCCGGCTGTGGGTCAATCAGCTTCAACTGACCATGTCAGACCTGCTGGTGGAGGTCCACGATACTCACCATCCGATCGGCTCCAGCCTGTATTACGAGGATCAGAAGCCCGAAGCCGCGCGCCGTGCCGAGGTTTTCCTGAAACTGCGCCTGCCCAAGCATCTGGGCTACTACGAGCGGGTGTTGGAGCGCCAAGGGCGCTGGCTTGCCGGGAGCAAGCCCAGTTACGCCGACCTGTCGCTGTTTCAAATCGTGGAAGGGCTCAAGTTCGCCTTTCCCCGCGCGATGGAGCGGCAGGGCAAACGGTACTCGCGGTTGCTCGACCTGCATCAACGGGTTGCTCAGCGTCCGCGGATCGCCGCCTACCTGGCTTCCGAGCGCCGTATTCCGTTCAACAATCAAGGGATCTTTCGCCATTACCCGGAACTTGACGGGTAAGGTCAAAGTTTCGGCCCGTGCCGATGGAGCAGATCAAATGGGAAGACTGAGTGGTCGAGTGGCAATCGTAACCGGAGCCGGCAGCCTGGAGGGGCTGGGCGCAACTTATGCGCTCGCATTGGCGGCCGAAGGGGCGCGTCTGAGCGTAAGCGACATCGTCGATCCGGCGCCGGTGGTGGATGCGATAAAGCGGGCGGGAGGTGAGGCGATCGGGATGCAGGTGGACGTAACCGACGCCGCCGCGGTTGCTGAAATGGTGCGCCGGACCGTGGCTGCCTTCAGCGCCATCCAGGTATTGGTCAACAATGCCGCACGGCTAGGAGGTCCGGACACGCCCAAGCCGCTGAGCGACATCACTTCGGAGCAATGGGACCGGATGATGGCGGTCAATACGCGCGGACCGTTCGAATGCATCAAGGCGGTGTTGCCGGTGATGCGCCGCCAGCATTACGGCAAGATCATCAATATTGCCTCCAGCACTTTCTTCAGCGCCCCCCCGGGCGAGTTGCATTATGTGGCCTCCAAGGGTGCTGTGATCGCGTTGACCCGGGCGGCGGCGCGCGAGTTGGGAGGCGAGGGGATCGCGGTCAACTGCGTGGCGCCCGGGCTTACCCTCAGCGGTAACATTCGCAGCCGATTAGAAGCGATGAGCGAGGCACGGGCACGTAATCTGCGCGATCGCGCCTTCAAGCGCGATCAGGTGCCGGAGGATCTGGTCGGCACGGTGATTTTTCTGGCCTCGGCTGACAGCGACTTCATTACCGGCCAGACCATCCTGGTCGATGGCGGCGCCATGATGCATTAACCCCGGGTAGCAGGCCCTTTTTGGCCCTCAGCCAAGATAAGCGTCAGGAAGCGCGCCAAGCGAAACGGCCCAGGATTGTCTGGCCGCTCGCGCCGTAGCCTGTTTTCAGGAGCCCTGCCCGAGAAGCAGTTGAGCGCCCTCCCAAAGCTCGCGCGCGACCTCACTGGCTGGTCGCGCGAGCGCCCGGGCGGCCGACTGCCCGGCCCACGCCTGCATCCTGTCGATATCGTTGTTCCTGATTGCCAAATCACGCATCGCTTGCGTCAAGCCGCGCTGAACCGGATAAGGGGCCGGTCGCGGCGCACCCGGCGCCGCGGCCGCACGCACATAGGCCGTTGCGATGCTGCGTCCGGCGCGGCCGGAGAAGGCTCGCGTGACCAACGTTTGTTCTGGTAGCGTCCTTCCGAGGGCATCTGCCCACACCGGCGGCAGCTTCGCTTCCGGACAGCGCAAGAAGCCGGTACCAATCTGGACCGCTGACGCACCTAGGAGGAGAGCTGCCGCGACCCCCCGGGCGTCCGCGATGCCGCCGGCGGCGATGACTGGCACGCTGACCGCATCAACCACTGCCGGCAATAGCGAAAAAAGTCCCACCATCGCGGCTTCGGCTTGAGCGCTCTCAAAGGCGCCTCGATGGCCGCCAGCCTCCATACCTTGCGCGACGATCGCATCGGCGCCGGCGGCTTCGGCAATTTTAGCTTCGGTCACGGTGGTCACAGTGGCAAACCACTTGATCCCTCGCGATTTCATCCTTTGCACGAAGCTGGGTGGATAAAGGCCCATGATCGAGGAAATAACCGCCGGCGCGACTTCGAGCATCGCCTCACACTGGGCGGCGAAATCCGGCAGCTCGGTATTGCCGGCGGCCGGGGCCACCTCGGGGCCCCAATCGCGCAGAAAAGCGCGGACCGCGTCCTCGGCGGCGCTCTCACGCGTCGGGGCCGGGTCGGGGATCCACAGATTGAGTTGGAAGGGGCCGCGGCTGCCGGCCCTGGTTTCCGCTACCCAGCGTTCGATCGCCGCCGGCGCCATTGTCAGCGCACCGCAAGCGCCCATGCCACCGGCGTCGGCAACCGCGATTGACAGCGACGGTGGGCAGGCCGAAGCCATCGGCGCCAGCAGGATGGGGATGCGAAGATTGTTGGCAGAGCAAAACTCGTTCGCGCGAATGATCGCAGAATGAAGCGTGGGCATGACCGTAATCTCCTTCAAGCAGGCTAGTGTCCTTCAAAGCGGCGAGCTACCGATAGGGGCAATCCAGGGCGACGCCTTCGGTGCTTCGGAGATGAGCCGGTGGGCGAGGGGCAGTGGGTTGTTCTACCGGCGCGCTTTGTTTAAAACAGATTAGCCCCGCAAACCGCGTGGGCAATCCTTTGGGTGCGACAAAGCGCACGAGGACGGTTGTGGGATGAAAATCGTCAGCCTGAGCGCGGCAGTTTTCGCGCTGCTGGTCTGCCTAGCCCCTTATGCGGCGCAAGCCGACAACAGCAGCGTGAGCGACCAAATTGCTGCCGATGGCCGGTTCGTCGTCAACAAGGCGGTCAACGACAGTTACGATTTCTTCACCGCGCCGGTGTTGTTGGGGCAGGCGCTGCGCACTCCGGTCTTTTATTACACGCTGCTAGGCGCGGGCGCCGCGTTGGGGACCGGCTTTGCCCTAGACAACACGGTGTATGGCCATTTTCGTGGGATGTCTTCCGGCGTTGGCACCGTTTTGGAGGACGTCCCTACTTTCGGCATGCTCGGGGTGACGGCGGCAACCTACGGCTGGGGGCTTTACACTGACAACCAGCGCACCCGCCAATTCATGATTACGACCAGCGAAGGGGCGGCGGTGGGCGCGGCCTTCACCTTTGCCTTCAAATACGGCTTCGCGCGCGCCCGTCCTTATCGCGGCAATGGGCGCTGGGCATTTTGGGACAACGGCGAGTCCTTTGTCTCTGGCCATGCCACTCCGGCTTTCGCCCTGGCCTGCGGCTTGAGCGAATACGCCGACAATAACTGGATGGTGGCGATTCCCGCCTACGGCGCCGCCACTGCGGTGGGGGTGGGCCGGATCGGCACCGGCGCCCACTGGCTGTCCGACGTCGTGGGTTCGGCGCTGCTGGGGATCGGCTCGACCGAGATGGTGCTGTATTTCCATAAACAGCAACAGGAGCATCCCGCCTCCTGGCAGATCTTCTCCGCCAGCGGCCCCTCGGGTCAGGGCGGCGGGGCAGGCGTCTCGTACGACTGGTAGGTAAGCGCCGTGCCGCGCCAGCCACTTTTGTTGGCCCCGCAACTGAACTAGCGTCAGGTTTGGGCGATTTTTGGCGCCCAGGAGATTGGTATGCCACTGGTCCAGGCTGGTTCCATAAAATTGCATTACGAAACCTACGGCACGGGCGAACCGTTGCTGTTGCTGATGGGCTACGGGATGCCCGGCGCGGCGTGGACGCCAATCCTGCCCTTTCTGTCCGGCTTCCAATGCATATTCTTCGATAACCGTGGCACCGGCACTTCCGAGCGCCCCAGCGGTCCCTACTCAGTGGCCTCGATGGCCGAGGATGCCAGCAATTTGCTCCAGGCGCTGGGGATTGGCGCCGCCCACATCTATGGCATCTCGATGGGTGGCATGATTGCGCAACAATTGGCCCTCGACCATCCCGCGCAGGTCAAGAAGCTGATCCTGGGCTGCACCTGGTGTGGAGGAGTTCACGCGGTGCGGCCGCCCGAGCAGGTACTGATGGACTTGCTGGCCGGGACCAAGCTTGCCGCCAGCGCCCCCGAGCGGGCCTTGGATATCCTGCTGCCGCTGCTCTATCCCGCGCCTTTTCTTGCCGCCCATCCCGAGCTCAAGCCGATGCTTTTGCTGGCGCTGGCCGCGGTGCCGGCGATCACCCCGGAGGTTGCCGAGAAGACCCTGCTCAGCGTGGCTGAATTCGAAAGTTACGAGCGCCTGCCGCAAATTTCCTGCCCTGTGATGATCATTCATGGCGACCAAGACCAGGTGATTCCGCCCGCCAACGCGCAAGTGCTCAAGCAACGCTTACCCCAAGCCGAGCTGTGGATAATCCCCGGCGCCGGCCATGCCTTTGCCGGCTTCGACCCGGTCGGGATCCATCAGCGTATCGTTGCTTGGCTGCGCTCCTGACCTGCCGGCGCGGTTCCTTGCGCGTTCAACCGCGCTGGCCGCGAGACCTTGAAATCGCTGGAGCGGTCAAATGATCTTTCGCGAACTCAATTGGGGTAAGTGCAAAACCTATCTGGCGATCTCGGAAGCAAGCCGCAAGGCCGCCGTCATCGATCCTTTGCATGACAAGATCGAGCGCTATCTCGCGGTCCTCGCCTATCACAGATGGTGCTTGGAGGCGATCGTCGACACCCACACTCACGCCGATCATCGCAGCGGCGCGTTGGTGTTGGGCGAACTGGCCGGTGCGCCGGTCGTGATGCATCGTCTGGCGCCCGCTCCGCACGTCAGTATCCATGTCGAAGACGGTCAGGCGCTGAAAGTGGGCAACGAGGAACTCCGTGTCCTCCATACCCCGGGCCACACCCCGGATTCGATAAGCCTGCTTGCGAAGGACCGCGTCTTCACCGGCGATGTTCTGTTCATCCATGGGACCGGACGCTCCGATTTCGCGGGCGGCGAGGCAGGCATTCAGTACGATTCAATAATGCGCAAGCTGTTCACGCTTCCCGACGAGACGCTGGTTTACCCTGCGCACGACTATCGCGGACACACCCATTCAACCATCGGCGAGGAGAAGCGCTCCAATCCGCGCCTGGCGGGCAGATCCCGCGAGGAATACATCGACCTGATGAACAACCTCGGCTTGCCGTTGCCCGAGGGCATCCAGGAGGCGCTGCAACCCAACCAATCCGACATCGACGCGGGCGCGCTCAAGTTTCCCACGCTGGCGCAACTCAACCAGGTGCGCCAGCTGAGCGCCGCCGAGTTGCACGTGCGGCTCGCCAGTGCCACTCCGCCGATATTAATCGATATTCGCGAAGAAGATGAGTATCGCGGAGAGCTGGGTCATATCGCGGGTGCCCATCTAATCCCGCTGAAGCAACTGCCCGAGCGGGTCGATGAGTTTGGGTATGCCAAGGGCCGCGACATCGTCGCGATCTGCCGCGTTGGGGTCCGAAGCGCCACCGCCGCTGCGATCCTCACCGGATTGGGCTTCGAGCACGTCTGGAATCTGAAAGGCGGCATGATCGAATGGGCCGATGCGCGGCTTCCGGTCGAGCGATGATCCCGCTCGCTCAAGATCCGGGGCGGCGTGACCTCCTCTCGGCCAGTTTTGCGCGAGTGCGAGGAGAACTCAGGCGCGCGCTGGCGCGGTGATGGCGGGGAAGCGCAGCGTTGACAGGTTTTCAGGCTCGCTTGTACAGTCAATTGCGCTAAATCTACGGTTGCGGTCGGCCGGGGGTCTTAAATGAAAAAGTCCCGCATGGTGGTCGGGGTCGCTGGCACTATCGGCGTCCTGTTGCTGGGCCTGAGTGTGGTCGTCGATAATGCGGCGACCCGTGGGTGGTTGGGGTTGCGACGCGCCTACGCCCAGGAGGCGAGCCATGGCAAGAGTGCACATCCCGCCAACGGCGCACCGCGGGCACATCCCGGTGGGGGCGGCTTGCTTCACCCGCCGGTTCAGGGCGAGAACCAGGTTTATGAGCTATCGCCCAAATTCATCAAAGCTTTTACCACGATGGCGGGCGGTGCGGTGGCGCCCTGCGCGGCGCTGATGGACCCCTATCCGGAATTCAACGGGATCGCCCTGGATCCTCGCAACGGGATCGCGGTGCTCAGCGACACCAACTTAAAGAGCGTGCTGGTTTATGACATCAACGTGAAGGCTACGCCGCACAACCTGACGGTGACCCCGGCGCGAACGTGGGTTAGGGGGCCGGCGACTTTCTTGTCCTTCGCCGCTGGGATCGCGGTCGATCCGGTGCGCCATGAGTTCTACACCACGGAGAACGATATCGGTGACGATGTGGCGGCCTTTTCGTACACCGCCAATGGCAATTACAAGTCGCGAGTGCTGGCGGTTCCGCACGGCTCCTACGGGATCGCGCTCAGCCAGCGCTACAAGCAGATGGCAGTGGCGATTCAGCATAACGCTGAGATCATTTTTTACCGTCTGCAGGCGCATGGCGCCGATCGCCCGGTGCGCTCGATTCGCGGTCCGCACACTGACCTGAACGATCCCCACAGCCTGGTATGGGACGAAAAGAACAGCGAGATCTTCGTCTCCAACTATGGCAATTCCAATCCTGGCTACTGGGACATGGATTACCGCGACGGCGGCCACTATTACCCGCCGTCGGTGGCGGTCTTTCGCGACGACGCCGAAGGCGACGCGGTTCCGGTACGCGTCATCCAGGGCTCCAAGACCCGCTTCAACTGGCCCACTGGGATCGCGGTGGACGACGCCCATAACCTGCTGTTCGTGGCCAACGAAGCGGCCAACCAGATTCTGATCTTCCCGCGCAATGCCCGGGGCAACGTGGCCCCGGTCGGGGTCCTGGCCGGTCCCCATACTTACATTAGCCATCCGATGGGAGTCGCCTATGACGCCCTGCACGACGAGATCTGGGTGGCTAATTTCGGCCACACGGCGGAGATTTTTCCGCGCACCGCGCGGGGCGACGTGGCGCCCCGGCGACTTATCCGCAACGCACCCGCGGACGCAATCGCGGCCGGCTTTGGCAATCCGCAGGCGATTGCCTACGACTCCAAGCGCGACGAACTGCTGGTACCCAATTGAGTCAGCGATCCGCGCATTGCGGCATTTGCCAGGTTGGCAAGTGGTGACGCGAGCCCGGACCGAGTGATCGAAGGACAACGGACCAAACTGACGCGAGTCGCCCACGGCATCATCTACGATGAAAAGGATGACCTGATCGTCGCCACCGAACCGCTGGCGGCCTCGATTGTCTTCCTGCGTGGCGACGCCAACGGCGACCCGGCGCCGGTGCGGGTGATCCAGGGGCCGCATACCCTGATCCACAACCCCTGGCAGCCGGCCATCGATTATCAGCACAACGAGCTGTACATCGCCGACCTCACGGCCGATCAGGTGCTGGTTTTCCCGCTAGGCGGTAACGGCGACGTGGCTCCGCTGCGCGTGATCCATGGCGGGCCGGTGTCGGGACTGCGCTTGCCCTCGGGAGTGGCGGTGGACTCTGAACGCAACGTGGTGGTAGTGGCAGGGCGCAATGCGCATTTCCAGGGCGCACTCTACATTTACGATCGTACCGCGCAGGGCGATGCCAAGCCCAAGGCGGTTATCTCCGGACCCACTACCGGGCTGCTCAGCCTGTGGCACGTGGCGGCTTACCATGGTCAGATCTATGCCGCGGCCGGCAATTGGTATTACGAGCCGCCCTATGATGCTGGCGGGTTCGAGCCCAGGCCTGGATGTACCGGGCCGCCGCTGGCTTGGCAGGGTCCGCTCGGTTTCATCGGGGTGTGGAACGAAACCGACGACGGCGACGTGGCCCCGCATGCGATCATCCGTGGCGCGGAAACCGATTTGCTCCATCCCAGCGGGGTGGCGCTCGATCCGGCGCATGGCGAGCTGTTCACCACCGACTCGGTGCGCAACGGGACCTTTGCTTATCTGGTGCCCGATTTTTTCAAGCACGGCCAGAATTAAAAGCCAAGCGCACAGGCCGCTCCGGCGGCCTGTGCGCCCTACCCCAATGGTGCGTTATTCCACCCGGCGCTCACTCAGGTGCGCTTTTGACCTGCTCGAAGGTGGCGTGCCACCAAGCGCGAAACCACGGCGCGCTGTTGCGGTAACCCATGACGCTCCCCGAAACTCGCATCATCCCATCTGGGCCCACCGCGCATTGCAAGCGGGCAGCTTCGTTTACGGTAAAGCTGGAATGGGTGAAGAAGTGAATGATGGGATCGTACTCGTCGAATTGTAGGTAGGCATCCATGGTCGCGTAACTGCGGCCGTCACTGGAGATAAGCTTCATCTGACCGGCGGGATGGGCGATTTGGCTGGACCCCGCCATTCCAGCTTGAGTAAAGGTCAACTTGAATGGACCGTTGCCTATCCTCCGATAACAGAGCAGGTAGGTTTTGGGAATCCAGGCCCCAATGGGCCAGGCTCCGATCTGCTCGATCCGATCAAGATAAGAAACTGTGCCACGCCAACAGCCTCGAAACACCGCTGGCAGCACCGGTTGCGCCGGCATTACTTGGGGCAATGCTTGGGCATTTCCCTGGGGCTGCATCGGCGGCAACTCCTGGGTTGAGTTGCCTTGGGAGTGAAGGGATGGCGGCGCCATCGGGATAGTCTGAACGTTGTTGCCTTGGGGATTAGGCAGTTTTATTCCGGGCTGCGGGCGGATTGATGGCATGGATTGAGCGGGCAGCTCCAGAGATTGCTGGGCCTGCGCGCTGGCGGTGAGCGCTACCATTAGCAGCAGCAACTCGCCCCAAAGCGTCGGTCGTAAAAATCGGAGCATAGTAACGATCTTGTGGGCCCTCGCCGCCTTCAATCAGCCATCGCGGCAATCCGATCCCATTTTAGGCTCGTGTTGTGGCAACTTAAACCCATCGCACGGCCCGTAAAGACCGCGGGCGGAGCAGAGCTGGAGGTACCTACGCTTGAACTGGCCTGCGCCGCTCGAGCGAAGTTCAGTCGCCGGGCGCGCCGGGCATTTTGGAATCGCGCGGAAAAAGGCTACTTAGCGCGGGCGGCAATCTGCGCACCACATCGCGAAACCACGCCGGTCCGCGCGGGTCCGGATAGATGACCTTGTCGTTGGCGGCCCGGTCTGCCACAACTAGGCGCTTGGTAATTGTCGGTTCGGCGCGCGGATTGAAGAATGCTACCCAGGTCTGATTCAGATCCGGCCACACCAGTTCCTTCATCGTCAGCCCGCTTTCCCCCGCCATCTCCGCCATCTTCGCCGGGGTATAAGCGACCGCGCCGGGATAGACCCAGGCTTCGCCCTCATAGTTGTGTTGACCCTTGAAATAGCTGGCGACGAAAATTCCCTCGGGCTTCAATGCTTGGCGGGCCTGGCTCAGGCTCTTGGTGATTTGGGCCTGCGCAGCGTGAGAAAAAATCGAATGGGCGACAATGAAATCAAAACTCTGATCGAAGACCGTCAATTCGAACTGATCGTTGTCTGAAAAACGTGGATGGCGCTGGTTAATCCAACGCTTGCCCAGCTCGTAAACGATACCATCCGCGACCAACCACGAATTGGGTTCGATCCCGCAGTAGTGGCCAGGCGCGAGATAGGGGATCAGATGCTTGCCCGCCGCTAGCGAGCCGCAGCCCAGGTCCAGAACGTAATGATGCGGCGCCAAGCCCAGCAGCTTGAGCAACTCGAACTGGGAACGCCCGATAGGATCGAAATAGTGGGGAATGCCAACCATGTGACGGTGGCGCCGCCAGCGAAATCCCAGCTTCGTGCGTACCAGTTTGCTTACACGCGACATCGATCAGTTCCGCCGGTGTGCGTTTGGGCGCTCGGGGTGAGCCTGAGCGCTGGCGTGCGCTAAATTTTTGACTTTGTAATAGGAGTTCAACTCAACCCTATGAGCATGACGCGCTGGCCGGATTGAGCCAGCAACTGACACACACGTGCAACCCTCGCCCGGTGTACCGGTACGTTGGCGAAAAAATTGGCGCTCCCCTCAAATTCCAGGACGAAGGAGCCCGGAGAAAAACCTCCGGGCTCGATCCAACCCGATTTTGGTCGGGGCGAGCCGATTTGAACGGCCGACTCCCTGCGCCCAAGGCAGGTGCGCTACCAGGCTGCGCCACGCCCCGCGAGGATAAGCGTTAACACACCGTCGTGACGCTCTCAACCACGCCTGCCGGTTGGTTGCGGAAAGTAAAAAGAAACAAAGCTCCCGTAGCAACAGGACATTAGGGGGTGGCGGCGGTGGTGCCGATCCCGCCGCCGAAGGCTGCGACCTGGGACTCCCATTGCTGGCCGAAAGCCAGAATCAGGACCTGCTGGTTGACCTGCATGTCCATGGTCAGGCTGCGCCATTCGCCCCCACCCGCCGCCGCCATCTCCTGGTAGGCATGTTGAGTCTCCAGATAGAACTCCTGCAGGGGCGGGATGGTTTTGGGATAGGTGTGATGGAGCGAGTAGTACATCTCGCGCTGGAAGCGTTCGTGCTCTTCCACCGTTACATCGACGGTGTTGAAGGTGCCATCCTCGGCGCGAAAGCGGCTGATCAAGTCCATCACCTTTTCCATGTCTTCGGCGAAGGGAGGCGTATCGCCCACCAGCACGATTACCTTCTTGGCGCGCGGCCGCCAAGCCATCTGCTCCACCGCGGCGCGGATACCGCCCAGGGTATCCTCCTGCCACTCGCCACCGCCCTGGCTCTCGATCATCCCTAGATAACCGCCCATCACGGCAGGCGAGAGCGTGAAGGGGTGGACCTCGATAGGTTCGCCACGGCCGCCGAATTCGACCAAGCCCAGCCGGGCGGTGGGAACCAGCCGATGGATTGCCAGCACCAGCTGGTTCATCTTGGTCTTGACGTCGTCGATCACGTCTCCCATCGAGCCCGTGCCGTCGATTACCAGGCAGACGTCGAGCCCCTGGTGGCGCAGTCTGCCGATGTAGCCGCCGAAGCTGTTGCCCACCCCTCGGCCGTAGGTCGCGCCGCGGCCAACGCTACCAATCTCCAACGTGGCGCGATCGATGGCGCGCACGTAGTCGGTGGCCAGGTTCTGGGTACGCATCGCAACCACCGGCGGGCGTGCGATATCCAAGGGCGCGGTTTCGGGGGTGGCAACTTGAGGTGGCGCCGGGGCGGCCAGCGCCGAGCGCGGGACAAAACCTCCGCCCTCCAAGCGGATAGTCAGCAGGACCGGCGCCGCGTGCTGCTTAATGACGCCCACCAGGATAAGTAGCACCGCCAGGTGCAGGGCAATCGAAAGTGGAAAGGGGCCACCCAGCAATCGCACCGTGTCCCACAGCCCACGCCGGCCAGGTTCACCTGGCAGCCGCGGCGCGGTACGCCAGCGCCGAAACTGGCGATGGCCGGCCGCGACCAGCGCCAGTGCGCAGGCCGCGAGCGCGAGAGCTAAAATCAGGGCCGCCCCCAAGGTGTGGTCGGCGGCCAGCTCACTCCAGAGTCGATTCATGAGGCGCCCCGAGCTCAGGGGGTCGTCGCTGGGGCCTGGGGTGATGCTTGCGACGCTGCGATGTCGCCGGGCTCCGCCATGCTGACACCCAGTTGCTGCGCTCCCGCTCGTTTGGCGATGTCCAACACGATTACCATGTCACCCAAAATTACTCGCGGGTCGCCCTTGAAGACCACCACCTTGGCCGTGGTGGTGGCCAGCGCTCGCTGCAAAGCGCTTTGCAGATTCGCGAGCGTGACCGGCTTGCCGTCAACGTACAGGTGGCGCGAGGCGTCCAAGTTTACCGCCACCGCAGTCTTTTGTTGCGGCTGATTGCTTGCCTGCGCGCTGCGCGACAGCCCGACGTGCGCGGCAGACTCGATCGTAACCGCCGCTGCTACCATGAAGATTATCAGCAAAACCAGGAAGATGTCGGTGAGCGGCGTGATGTTGATTTCGGCAAACAGATCGCTGCCAGGACTGTTCATCATAGCCATTGGTCTTGCCCTCAGCCGCCCGCGCCGCTTTGAATCAGTCCCAGCGAGCGCTCGAACTGGGCCTGAGGAACGCGTTTGGCCGCGATCGCGATTTGCTCGGCGCCGGCGGCTTGCGCGATACGCATCAAGGTTACCATGTCAGCCAGCAGCACTTGCCGGTCGCCCTGAAAGATCACCACCTTGGGCCTGATATTCGCCAACGCGGAGTGCAAAGTATCCTGCAGCAAAGCCGCGGGAATATCCTTGGAATTGACGAAGATCTCACGGTTGGCGGTGTAGGTGACGATCACGCCGCGCCGTTCAGGAGCGGTGTGATCGGCTTGAGGCAGGGAGATTCGGCTTTGGGCTTCGATCGAAACCGAGGCGGTGATCATGAAGATGATCAGCAGGACCAGGAAGATGTCGGTGAGCGGCGTGATATTGATCTGCCAGAACAGATTACGGCCGCCGCTGGGCGTGCTAATTGCCACTGGCTTGGCGTCCTTCTAGGGCGGCGTTGATCAGCCGATTGGCCCCCACATGCATCAGGGCGTTGAGATTTTCGATGCGAACCGAAAAATAATTGTAAAAAATTACCGCGATGATGGCCACTGCCAGTCCCAGTGCGGTCGAGATCAGAGCCTCGGAAATACCGGCGGCGACTACCGAAAAGCCGCCCGTGCCCATGATCGCCATCGATTGAAATGCGCTCAGAATTCCCACCACCGTGCCGAACAGGCCGATGAAAGGCGCTGAGGCGCCGGAAGTCGCCAGTACCCACACGTAGCGGCGCAGCCCTAGCAATTCCTCAAAGCGCTGCTCTTCATCCACTCGCGCCAGCGCCTCGCGGTCGTCGGTGCGAGCGGCCGCGACCAACGCGTGGTAGAGCCGCTCGGCGGGCGAGCGGCGGGAGGCCAGCCGGCGCAAGGCTTCCTCGAAATTGCCCTCGCGCAGCGGCGTGGCCGTCGCCAGCGCGGTGCGATTGATGCGCCGGCGCAGTCCGGCCAGAGCCCACAGGCGCTCCAAAATGACGGTGATACAAATGACGGAAATCGCGATCAGCGGATAGGTCGCGTAGTAACCCTGTTGGATCATGGCGACCAGGCCGTACTGCCCTTGCATGGCTATCCTCTGGCGGGGAGTATTTGGCCGCGCGCAGGCCAATGGCGAGCGCGATCGGCGTAGCGCCTGACTTAATTCAATCAGCAGGTTTGTCAAGAGCAGCCGCGTGCGATGCCCGGGACCGGTTACGAGCGCACTTTAGTCAGACAAAGTTTGTGCTGCAGTGCGTCCCATCGCCCCCTCATTTCTGGGCCGTCCAAGCTGGGATGGGCGCTACGAGTGTTGGCCAATTTGCCGCAGGCGGCGGCAATGTTGCCGTCATGGGCGTAGATTAGGGCTAATTGATACTGTGCTTCGTACCACAGGACGTCAGATTCCGCGGCGTTGTTTTCCACCGCGCTCCACCGCTCCGCCGCCTCTTTGTAATCGCCCCGCGCCTGCGCCAGACGGGCCAGGCCGGCGTTGGCGTCGGGCGAAGTGGGAACCGCTTGGACCACGGTGGTGAATATGGCCTGGGCCCGCGCATTATCCCCAAGCTCCATCTCAGCTTCGCCCAGAATCGACAGTGTGCCGGTCAGATCGCGTGCCGGGATAATGCCGGCGGCTTGGGCGCGAGCGAAGTAGTCGTATAGCAGCACGGTGAGGCGAGCGCTGGCCAACGTCCCGGCGCGATCGCCACTTGCCCGCCGCGCGGTGGCCTCGTTCCAGCAATCCATCCCGAGTTCCTTTAAGAAATCGGCGCTAGGCTGCGGCCGCGCATCGGAGGAAAGCAACGGGGCGAGCAGTTGCTGGGCCTGAGCAAACTGCCCCAGGGCCAAAAGCGCGCTCAGGCGCCAGCGAATAGTGTCATCGAAATAACTTTCGAGGCTGGGATAGTCGCGTTGAAAGCCGTCCAGTAGTTGCGCGATGCGCTGTTGGTTGGGCGGTCTTTGACGGACCAAGAGCGCGGCCAGCATATACGTCGCACGCCCGCGCGAATCGACAATGAACTGGCGCTGAGCGGGCAACTGCTGCGCCACCTTGGGCGCCCGCGCGATAACCGCCTCCAACGCGGCGCGAGTGGTTTTGCTCAGGGCGCTCAGCGAGGGGGAACTGGCTTGCTGCCAGGCCGCGGCGAGCAATTGATAGCGGCACTGAGCCGCGTTGAAGGCAGCGGCAAAATCGTAATATTTATCGCCTGTGACTTGATCGTATTGGGCCGCTGCCGCGCCATATTGGCCTTGCTGCTGGAGCAGTTCGGCCAGGCGAAAGCGCGGCTCATAGGCATACTGGCCGTGGGGAAAGCGGGCTAGATAATCGCGGGCCCGCCCGATCCAAAGTTGACGTAGGGCTTGATTTTGCCGGCCGCTTTGCTCCCGGCGCTGGCGCGCCAGCTTGAAGCGCATGTAGCCGGCCCAGTCAGCCAGCGGCGCCCGGCGCTGCGCGACCAGATTTTGCAACACCGGATCGATTAGGTCGTAACGCCTCTGAGAGTAATAGATTTCCACCGCATATTTGTAGGCTTGAGGATAACGGCCGCTACGTGCCGCGAGCAGGAAATAATGGGCTGCCGCCATAGCCTGGTGTTGAGTGTAGAGCACCGAGGCCAGCAGGTAGCTCTCGAACGGATCGCCGCCGCCCAACTCTGCGGTAGGGTTTTGAACATAGCGAATCACGGCAGCCACCGCTGCAGGCCAAGCTTGTCCCTGGTGTGCAATCTGACGTAACACATCGACCGCTTCGCGGTGGTACTTGGTGCGCTGGAGGGGATTTTGGCTGGCGCTCTCGGCTTTGAGCAGCTCTTCCAGGCGAAATAGCTGGGAGCCCTCCTGCTGGCCTCCAGCAGCCGCGTTCTGAGCCAAACTAGCGGAAATCGCCGCTGCTTTGTCCGCCGCCCCCATCGCGGCATAGGTGGTTGCCAAGCCTTGCTGAGCGGCTACATATTGGGCGCTGTGCGGGCCCGCCTTCAGCACCTGGTTGAAGTCGGCCAAGGCCTTGACATATTGAGCATGATCGAATTGGCCCAAATCGCGCTCGCAAAAGGCTCGTCCCAATAGATTTTCGCGGATCAGGTCGGGATTGAGCAGGACCAGCGTGCTTTGCGAGAAGCCAGCGATGGCCTGCTCCAGCATGCGGCGGCGGACTTGGGGCTGGGAGCGGAACAGGACGCTGGCGTGAAAGCGCAGCCAGGAGAGCGGATAGAGCGTGCGCAGCTCCAGTTGCTCAGGCTGCTCGTAGTCGCACTGGCCGCCGTTGCCGATCGTGGTCAGGCAGGCGTTATGTTTGTCACGCCAGGTGCGGTAAAGTTTCTCCAGCATCCCGTCCAGGCGCTGATAAGCCAGTCCAAGTTGTGCGGTGCTGGCGCGCGGATCGGCGGTGTAGTTGGCGAATTGAGCCTCGTCGCGGTCCAGCTCCTCTGCCATCGCCTCGCCCGCACGCGGATCGTTTAGCGCCGAACCCAGGCGGGTCTCACTGGCGAGCAGCCGCTGGTTGAATTCCTCCAGCGTCTGCGCGTCTGCCGCGGCTGTTCCCAGCAGCACTGCCAGCAAGCCGGCCGCTGCAAGCAAGCTGCAAAAGCGTGCGCTGAGACCGCCACGACGGTGCATCGGAGTCAGCGTTACCCCTCGCCGCGCGCCCATTTCGCCTCGAATTCCCACACCTCGGTGAAGCCTATCAAACGGCAAAACTGCTCGAAGTCGAACAGCTTGAGGCTGGGATCGCGGCTGCTGCCAGTTTCCTTGATGATTCGCAGGGCATGAGCGGTGGCCGCGGCTGCCGCCAAGCCGGCGGTGGAAGGATAAATCGCGAAGGCGAAGCCCATCTCTTTGAGCACCGCGGCGCTGCGGATTGGCGTTTTGCCGCCGTCGGCCATGTTGACCATCATTGGCTTGTCGATCGCCTTGCAGGCCTTGACCATCTCGTCGTCGCTGGTGAGCGCCTCTAGAAAGATGATATCTGCCCCGGCGGCGGCGTAAGCCTCGGCCCGGCGCAAGGAGGCGTCGAAGCCCTCCACTGCGCGCGCGTCGGTGCGGGCGATGATAAGGGTGTTTAAGGCGTCGTGCCGGGCGGCGCAGGCCACCTTAACCTTTTCCACCATATCGGCCAGCGGGATTACGCGTTTATTAGGGGTATGGCCGCATTTTTTGGGAAATTCCTGATCCTCAATCTGAATGGCCGAGACCCCGGCAGCTTCGTAGCCGCGCACCGTATGATGAACGTTGAGCAGGCCGCCGTAGCCGGTATCGGCATCGGCGATCACCGCCCCCTTGGAGGTTCGTACCAGAGTCGCCATCGCCTCCAGCATTTGGGTGTAGCTGGCCAGGCCGGCGTCGGGTAGTCCGTAGAGCGAGGCGGTGAGCCAAAAGCCAGTCCCATACACGATGTCGAAACCGATGGCGTTGGCGATTGCCGCGGTGGCCATGTCGTTGATACCAGGGGCGACAAAAAATTCCTTGCGCGCCAGCTTCTCGCGCACCACCGGATTACTCATTGCTCATCTCCCGCTACGTTTTTGGCGGTCGCTGCATTTGATGACGACCGCTATTGCAGCCGCATCTTAGGATTAAACCACGCCGCGACCAAGGGCGGATCGCTGCTGATGCTCGGGATAAGCCTGCTTTGAGAGCGAGAAAGCGCCTCTGTCAGTAGGGAGTTGCGGGCGGGCGCAAGCGTTGACGCCTTGATGCCCAACGCGCGCGCCCGCGCTGCGCAGGTGCGTCAGGAGCGCGGCGGTGTGAGCTGAGACTGCTGGGTCGCCATGATCAGAGAGGATGGCGCGGGGGGTGGGGGCTGGGCCTGGACTTGCGCGACGACCAGATGGGCCGGCACCACTCCATCCCGCATCAGTCGTGCTTCAATAACCTGAGCGCGCGCCCGGCTCAGGGCAGAGGCGTTATCAGCCGCGGTTTCGACATACACGCTGGCGCAGGGGTTGCTCCTCACCCAGCCCGCCGCGTCATCGAGCAACCCGCCCGCGGCGGCGGTAAGCCTGTCGCTGTTAGGCTGAAAGCTCACGCCATGCAGAATCAGGCGCGTTTTGGTCCCACTTTGACATTGAGCGCCAAGCGGCCGAGCGAAAATTTGCGCTGCCGTTTGCGCCTGTACCGGGCGACTTAAGCAAAGCGCGCCCGCGATCAGGCTTGCGGCACCGAACGAAAAAAGAGAGAAAAATCGAGGTTTGATCATTTTGAGTTTATCCTTTTGAAATACCACTCCCGGTCCAGGAGCAATTTGCATACCGCCCGCCCCTCAGTACCGAATTGTGTTTGAGTTTACGCACCGACCCACGGATCCTGAGGCCCGTAGCAAGAAGCAGAATTTTAAAGCAGCTTTGTAAAACTTACAGGCGAGCAGCCGAACGAAGCCTTGAAGCCGTTTAAATCGCCTGCTTATTGTCGGCACGCTTTTCGCTTAGCCGGCGAAACCGATTGCCAACAGGTAAAAATCGGTTGAAAAAGGAGAATTGGATCGATGAAAGCGGCGTTTAGCTGGGGGCTTGCGGTGCTTTTGCTTGCGCTTTTTTGGTCTGGCACTGGCCAGGCTCAGGCGCTCACTTCGACCACCGAGGGGTTGTTGGGCGGTGGGGTTCTAGGTGCCGGAGCGGGTGCGCTGGTCGGAAGTGCGGTGGGCCATCCGCTGGGCGGTGCTTTGATTGGTGGCGGTTTAGGCGCGGCTGCGGGTGGTCTGATTGGGCACGGCTTGCAGGTTGATCAGGAACGCAATTACCAGTTGGCTGGCGAGGTTTCGGCTGAGCAACAAGAGCTGGCCCGCCAGCGTGCGGAGATTCATCAGCTCCAGGCCCAGGAAATCGACCGCCTGCAGGCGCAGCAGGCTCGCAGCGTTCAAATCCAACAGCAACAGATGGCGGAGAGTCTGGAAACGGAGTAGAGGGCCTGGGTGATAGCGCTAAACCCAGCGTCGCGCCACCCGGGACAGTTGCTCGTCCATTTCGTTGGCGAGGACCACTAGTCGCCCGCAGGATTCGACTTGCGCCAACAAGGAAGTCTTGGCTAGCACTGGCCAAGAGTCGATTTCATTGAGACCCGGCCCCGAGAAATGGCGTTCCAATGTGGCCAAGCGCTGGACCAATACATCAGGGGCGGGGGTTTGGGGCTTGGGAAAGTGGAGCTGGCGCGGGCCGATGATTACGCAGTCCAGGTAGCGTAGCCAATAATTCAGCCGTTCGCGCAGAGCCTCCTCGAATTCAGCCATCACAGCCATGCTCATCGAGGAGATGTTGGGATAAGCCAGCCGCCATTTGGCGAGGTCGCCTACCCGATAGCAGATGCGGCGCAGAGTGCCGCAGGCGTGGACTACCTGATCAGGATAGATTCCGCTGCGCGTCCCCTCCAGCCGGGCGTCGTCGACCACGCCCAACAATTCAACGAATAGTCGAACCATCTCGAAGACCTTGCCTTCGATATCGGCTTCAGTGAGATGATGGGCTGCAACGTGATTGGGCAGCAATTCAAGGCTAGTCTGGAGCAAGCGGCGCACCCGCGTCACCATCGAGCGGGCGGCATAATCGGGGCTCAGGACCAGGAATACCAGCCCCACGATGGCGACCCCCAGAAACACGCCCCAGATTCGCCAAAGCGGGGTGTAAACGTTGGCGGCCGGGCTCAGCCCCACATAGGCAAGGATGAAGGTTACTCCAATCTGCTTGCCCATATATGCCAGGCGTGGGCTGGATTGGCCGGCGTAAAAGCTTCCCACTGTGCCCGCGAAGAGAGCCAGAATATATACCCCCAGGGTCTCGCTGTTGGGCGAGACCACTTGCATCGCCGCGATCGCCAACGCTCCGCCCAGCGCCGCGCCCGCCAAGCGCAGGTTCATCTTGCGCAGAGTCGCGCCGTAACTGGGCAGCGCGCAGATCATCACCGTGAGCGATACCGTATCCAACTCGGCATGATTGCTGGTGATGACGACGAGAAAGCCCACCGTCATCGCGGCGGCGACTTTGATCGCATGCGCCAGTTGAGCGCGATTGAGGGGAAGCAGCCGATTGACCGGTGGCCTGGCGTTTGCGCTCACGGCGATGGGCGGAGCATCGGGGGCGCGCTCAAGCAATCGCACCAACCGGCGCATACCCACCACGAAGGCGCTGCGATTGCTGGCTTCGGGCCCCAGCCGGCGGTCGGCCAGTAGCTCTTGCTGGCTTGATAGCAACTGCTCAAGCGCCGCGGCGTCTTGGGCTACGGCTGCCGCGAGCGCCTCGTCTGGGGTACCGTCCAGCCCGCGCTCCAGATGCTCGACATGGCGTGCCATCGCGTGATCCAAAGCGTCGAGCATGGTGCGCAACTGGCCCGTCAGCGCTGTCCGCAGGTGCGTGGGCCCGGCTTCGGAGGCGATTACCAGGACCCGCTCGACCTCGATTTCCAACCGCGCCGCAAGCGTCACAGCAGCGGTCAGAATCGCTTCGCGATCGGGTGGCAGGCCCTCGCTCACCGCCGTGGCCAGCAGATTGAGATGGAGTGGCAGACGCGAGGCTACGGTGGAGCGGGGAAGCGGCTGGGCAGGGTCCAGATAATGGCGTCCGGCCAGTGCCAAGCGACCGCCCAAGCGAGCCAAGTCCCGCGCCAGGACCGCAAGCAAAGTCCGCTGTGCCGATACTGGCCATAGCCATTGATCGCATAGCAGCAGGAGGGCGAAGGAGACCAAGCCGCCGGCCAGGGTGTAGGCAACCGCCCAGCCACTGTTGGTTGGGTTGAAGACCATCAGAAAGAAGGTATTGAGGAAGGAGATTTCAACGTAAAGCCACTTGCCCGCCGACAGTGGTCCCATCATCGCGTAACTGAGGATCACGGCTATCAGGGCAAAGAAGGCGACCATCAGCCATGGCGCCTCGACCAGCACCCCGATAATCGGCAGTGAGGAGCCGGCTGCCAGCGCCTGGCTGACGCTTAAAATTGCCGCGCTGCTGGCCGTCATTGCCGCGGGGCTGCCCACCAGTCCGTTGAGAATATATGGACCGTTGGGGCCGTCGATGCCCATCGCAGCCATTAGACCCGCCCCCAGCGCGAGGATAACCGCGCTGCGCAGCGCCGCTGTAAGCCGCCCCGGGCTTGGGCGCAACTCCTCGGCCAGCAGGTGCTCGAATCCGCGCAACGTCCGGCAAAGGCCACGCCATTGTAGCGCCAAAAGGCGGCGCAGCCGCCGTCCGGCGCGGATAACGGGCGGGAGTGAAAGGGGCGTGGTTTGCGCGGGCGAAGAGTTCACCTGCTGATTTCGCTCTTGATGTCTGTCATGCGCTATCTGCTGTAATCGAATTGTATCGAAATCAACCTATTGTCGTCTAAATGACTCGGGCGGTAACGAACCCCAGGGGAAAAAGGAACCCTCGACCATGCACCGACGGATACTGGGCGCAATACTCGCGCTGGGATTGATTGCCACCTTTTGTGCTCACGCGCGCGCGGCCAATAGCGGCCTGAGCGTGCTTTACACTACTCAATCGACGGCACCGATCAGCTCGCAAGCGGTGCCATGGTTCCAGATCGTCAACGCGGGTACCAGTCCCATCAATCTAAGCCAGGTGACGATTCGTTATTGGCTGACCAACGCCCAAGGTATGGCGCAGCAATTCAATTGCGATTGGGCGCAAGTGGGATGCGGCAATTTGAGCGGCCGCTTCGTGCCGTTGGCCCAACGATTGTCCTCGCCTGAGTGAGCTCATGTGGAAGTATCGGGACCTGCCGATGGATTTAGCCGACGCGGCTTTGGTCCGGATCGCTGAGCGCGAAAAAATCCGCCGGATCTTCACCGTGGACAGAAGAGACTTTGGGCTCTATCGGCCATACCGCCTGGGGCGTTTCGAGATTCTTCCGTAACTCGGAACAATCCGCGTACCAGCGGGCGCCGGATCACCCCGGCAGGATGGCGACGACCTGGTCGTAGGGCACGTCATGGTCCAGGATTCCCATCTCGATCGCGAAGCGATTCATCCCGCTGACGGTTTGCGGCGAAATCGCGGGGTCGTAAAAGGGCAGGTCGCGGCGAACCAGCTCGGCGATAAGCTCGGCCTCTTGAGGTGGGAATAGCTTGCGACCGATTTCGCTTGCGCAGGTGTAATCGGCGCGCAGCGCGGCCTGGGCGGCGGCGATCGCGCGGCGCGCGCCGGCCGCATCGCGCGTGCTCAGACGCTCGGCCGCGGCTAGCGCGGCGAAGGTGTAATGGAACGCGGCGGGCGGGCCGTCACCGCGGCGGACGTCGAGCACTACGCTGCCCACCCCGCGCCGCACTGCGACCTCGGCGCCCATTCCGTTGGCCCAAAAGCCATCGATCTGTCTCGCTTCCAGAGCCCGCGCCGCGGTCAGGCCGAAATTGACCCCCGCTCCCTGCGCACCCGGCACCGGCGCAATCCGCACCGCGTTGCTCTCGGGCTCGATGCCGGCCTCGCTTAGCAAGCGGCGCAGCCCCATTTCCACCCAAGGCGCGGCGCCGATGCGGCGCCCTTTGACGATGCTCAAATCGCCGCGCACTGGATTGAGATCGCGCCGCATCACCAGGAACCAGTACATTCCCTGGGCTTGCGCGCATAAAAGTTTGACCCCCTCCCAGCGGGGAAAGGCGGCCAGGGCGGAATGGGCCGAGCCGCCGACGAAATCCACCGTGCCTTCGCGTAAGGCAGCATAGGCTCGGTCCACCGGAAAGATCAGCTCCAGACTTACGTCCATGTCTTCGCGTGCGAACAGCCCCATTTCCACCGCCGCTACCGCGGGAAAATACGAATTCGAAATCAGATCGGGAACCGCAAGTTTCATGATGCTACGACGCTTGAGCTGCCTGCGCCGATCGCTCGATGGCGGCCGCCAGGGCCAGGTCTTTGTCGGTAACCCCGCCTTCGCTGTGGGTGGAGCAGGTGAAGGTGACGCGATTGTAGTTGATCAGGATATCGGGATGATGGTCGGCGGCTTCGGCCTGCCAAGCGACCCAGTTGACCAGTGCCATCGCCGCTGCAAAACCGGAGCAACGGAACTGTTTGGCGATGGCGCCGTCGTGCAACTTCCAGCCCGGGAGCGCGTTTAGACCGCGCTCGATCGCTTCGTTACTGAGCTGTGCCATGGCAGGTTTTACCTCCGTCCAGAGGTTACACCTTCAGGCTCAGCGGTGCGACGATAGTCCCTTTCCTCAGCGGGCCGTAAATCGAGCCGGCTGACGAAGGCCAGGGAGCTGGGCCGAATTATTCGGCGCAACAGCTAAGTTTAGTTATGTCTTTGGTAAACGATAATGCGACGATCTTCAGCGCCTCGGACATGGTTGGATAGATGTGCAGCATGCCAACGAAGTCCTCGACCTTCGCCCCAAAGCGGATTCCCATCGCGGCTTCGTGGATTACTTCCGCCGCGTCCATGCCCAGCATCGAGACGCCCAGAACCTTGCCGCTGTCGCGCTCGGCGACCATCTTGATAACGCCGCGCGGATTGCGCACCGCCTGCGCACGTGGCACTTGCTCCATATCGACGGTACGGCAGGCGCATCGATAACCTCGCTCGACCGCTTCCTTGTCGGTCAGTCCGACCACGGCTACCTCGGGGTCGGTGAAGATGGCGCGCGGGATCACCCGATGGTCAACCTTGCGATGCGCCCCACCGAGCGCGTTAAGCGCCGCGATACCACCATCCTGGGCTCCTACCGGCGTCGCCATCTGGCTCTCCGTGTTAGAGCCGACTACATCCCCGGCGGCCCAAACGTGCGCAGCCGTCGTCTCCAACTCGTCGTTGACAATGATCGCAGCGCGCTGGTCGGTGCCCACTCCCGCCACGTCTAAGCCCAGCCCTTCAGTATTAGGAACTCGGCCCGTGGCAACAAGCAAGTGCGACGAGTGCAGGGCGCTTGAAGCATTTCCAGCTATCTCAACCAAGACACCTTCGCGATCTCTACGGACCGCCACCGCCTTGGTCCCGGTCAGGAGCGTGATTCCTTCCTCGCGCAGAACCTCGCCGAGCGTAACACCGACTTCAGGTTCATGGTTGGGCAGGATTCGCTCGCTTGGTTCGAGGATGGTCACTCGCGTGCCAAGCCGGTGAAAGAATTGCCCCAATTCGAGCGCGATATAGCCGCCACCCACAATCGTGAGCGACTCCGGCTGCTCCTTGAGTTCCATGGTTTCGTGGCTAGTCAGCAGATCGCTGGTCATGAACGGAACCTCGTCGAGGCCCTCTAGCGGTGGAATGAAAGGCCGTGATCCCGTCGCCACCAGAAAGCGTTCCGCTTCCAAGCGAACATCGCCCACCTGAACGGCGTTGCGATCGATAAACCGCGCCATTCCTTCGTATACGCTTATGCGATCGCCGACGATGCTCTGGTATTTCTTCTCGCGATAGTAGGCGATCACCTCGTCTTTCTGGCCAACCAATTCCGCAAAGTTGACCTTAAGCCGCGCCGACTTAATTCCCGGATAGCGCGGATGTTGCGCTTCATAAATGATGCTCGCCGCCGCGATCAGGTTTTTCGACGGGAGGCATCCGCGATTGACACAAGTACCGCCGAGGGTGCGGTTTTCCGTCATCGCAGCGGTCTTGCCGAGTTCCGCGGCACGGATGGCCGCGGCAAAAGCAGTTGCCCCCGAACCTAAAATGACCAAATCGAAGCGTCGCCTTTCCATAAGTCTAAAATCCTTTTCAGCTAAGAGCGCAGTTCCAGTGAAGAGATACGAGCGCGCGCCGGCTGTCCTATGCTGCCCACTCCCGCCTCGTTTGAAGGGCCAAGTCGACCAAGGGTGCCGCTATGAGCAGGGCAATCCCCGGATAGGCGAGGGGATGCGAAAAGAACATTCCCGCCACCAGCAATATCGCGCCAGCCACGCCAATCCATAGCGCATAGGGACGGTGATGGCGCTGGAACGAACGCCACAAGCCCCACACGGTGAATGCCAGGAAAATGATCAGGAGCGGAAGTAGGATCGAGTCGCGGATTATAAAGCCCGCGCCGATTGCACTGACCAGCTCTATCAGCCAAGAGAAGCCGAGACAGCAAGCTGAAGCAAAGATCGCTCCAAGCGGTCCCCATTTTTCAGCATGAAACGATTTCAAGCGTCCTCTCCCATAAGACCGTCAAACTCGGACTGTGGGTGCGGGAATCGGCACGGTCAGGGCGTGCCGGGCGCGTGGTGGCGCGTGTGTTCAATGTTGAGCTGAGTGTAAAACGACGCCGCTATCAGCAACGCCATCCCTGCGTAGGCTGCGCGTTGGTCAAAGACCAGACCGACCACCAGCAGTACGGCGCCGGTTAGGCTTATCCAGAGGTGCGTCTTCGAGTGGCTCTCGCAGGAATAACGCCACGAACCTACGAGTGCGAAGCTCAGGCACACAGCCAGGAATGGAGCGAGAAAAACGTAGTGAACAAGAAACCCCACTCCAACGGTAGTGAGGATGCCTGTGAGCCACGATGCGCCAAGACAACATGCCGCTGCCACGACCGCTCCGAGCGGACCCCATTTTGCCAGCGTCACCGGCGGTATCACGGGTCAACTCCAGTCCCTTCAAGCCACCACTGGTAATAACAAGTGCGGCAGTGAGCTGGCGGCTCGCAAACTCCGTCACGAAGCAGGCAGCCAAGTCCGCCTTCAAGGTCTCGCCCGCCGCACAACGCACAACGCTCGCGGCGTATCCGCCGTTCAGCAGCTGCAAGTGCGTTGCCGTTTTCGAGCTGAGTGGCCATGGTCAGCGGCTCGCTGGAATCAGACCTTCAGGTTGTGAGGTTGTTTCGGTGCCGCTTCGTTATCGACTCGATCGCGGCGACGATACAGCCACACGCCCAGAACAGCGGCGCCTAAGGCCAGTATGCTGAGAATGCCGCCAGTTCCCAAAGACGACCCCGCGTAACCTGCAAGCGAACAAATTGCGTCGCCGCAGGGATCGGCCAACGCAGTTGACGCAAGCAACACCGAAAATGACGCCGACATGACCGAAATTGCGTATCTCATATAATCATCTCACAATCGATCTATCGCTCGGCGGCCTGTCGCTCCGGTTACGCCTCGCGACTAACGCCGACTTGAAGTAAGTGACGATAGAGCACGGCTCCGGCCAGTGAACCGACCGAGCCGCCAGCAAGCGAGCCAACAACCGAGCCGAAAATCCAGCTCAGGCTTATGCCCACCGAGAACGCCCCACACTGGAGTACAATCGCCGGCAGAGTTAGGAGGACAAATACCCCGGCAGCCATCAGGCCCAGCACGACGGGGTGCCTCGGCGCCTTGATACCAACGATCGCGGTGGCAATCAGAAGCGGAGCCAGCGAATAAAGGCTCCCGAGCAGAAAGTACAAGGTCTGGCTTTGCACGCCTGCGAAGAGGTGGCGCACGCCTGGACTCATCTGGCAGTAATCCAACGCCTGGCCGATCGAGCAAGATCTGGTCAATGCCAGCGAAAGCCCCATCGCCAGCAACCCCGCGATACCGACCCATCGCGCGGCAATGCCATAGCGCGGCACTCCGCCGCCGCGCATCGCCAAAAGCACCGCAGCGGCGTACAAGGCAGCCCACGCCGCACCCATGCTCAGCAGCACTTGCGGTGAGAAGACCGTCAAATCGCTCTTTTGCCCAAGAACCCAGACTGAGGCAACTGAAAAGACCAGCCCCATTGTCACGCTCACGAGCGTCGATTTGCCCATCCGGGCGCTCTCGAGGTTCGCCTGTTCTCGCTCCAGCTCGTCCAGAACCCGCGTACGGGTTGTTTCCAAAAGCCTCGCGGGGACCTCCTCTTCGGAAAGCCCGCCCAGCGCGCGCCAGGTAAGCTTCATCTCTTGCCACGCCTGGCGGCAATTAGCGCATCCGCGCAGATGGACCTGAAGTTTCGCCGGCATCTGAAGATTGCCATCGGCCAACGCGTTGGCCAGTTCGGTTTGAGTCTGTTCGCAGCTATTCATTGCCAGATTGACCCGCAGCTTTGTCTGGAGCGCAAAGGGCGGCGCGGAGTTGCGCCAGCGCGCGGAAAAGCCGCACCTTCACCGCTCCTTCGGAAATGCCAAGCGCCAAGGCAATTTCACGCCCGTTGAGCCCTTGATATCGGCTGAGCAGCAGCACCTCCCGCAGGCCCTGCGGCAGTCGCAAAATTGCCGCTTGTAGCACCCTGCTGGTTTCGGTGGCCTCGGTCAGAGCCATCGGATCGGTATCCACGATCCGATGGTCTGCCGGAATCACGTCGATTGCTTCCTGGTCCATGGTCGTTTGCCGCCGGTGTTCAACCCGGCTCTTTTCGTCTCTCAGCAGGTTGGCCGCGATAGTGAACAGAAAGGCCTTGAAAGTTCCCGCAACATAGTTCTTTCGCGCCTGGTGCAGGCGCAGGAACGTGGCTTGAAAGAGATCCTCCGCCATCGCGCGATCCCCGCTTGCACGGAGCAGAAAGTTGAACAGCCTGGTGCCATATCTCTTGAAGAGCTCGTCGAAAGCGCGGCCATCTCCGCCGGCGTATGCGAGCATCAAGTCCTCATCGTTCCGCACGCTCCCTCCGCTCCTGCACCCCTTATAACGGGCCTGCCCGGCGAAAGTTACCGCAGTTCAAAAACTGCACTTGTTTCGCTTAAAGATCCGTAGTCAGCCTCGGAACATTACGTTAACGGCAAATCGCAGCAAGACAAATCTAAGCTTAGATAACATTAGCAAAGCACAGACTGGGGAGTGCCTTCGTCGCCATGCTTTGGAGAGGCAGAGCTGTGCCTGCTCAGCTACGTCCATGGGCTCCGGTACGCGTGGTCTTGGCATTAATCCACCGGTCAACCGCGGGGCGATAAAACCGCCAGTCGGAGCCCAACCTGAACGCCGGTAGCTCACGATGCTTGATCAGGCGATAGACCGTGCTGATATGGCAGCGCAAATAATCCGCCAGCATTTTCACGGTGAGGATTTCGTTCTTATCGCTTGGATAGACGGGGCGTGTGCGCAAGGCAGGCCGGGGCACCTTTTCATACTCATGATTACGACACATAAGTCTTCTTGCTGCTTGCCTAAAATCAAAACGGAATAGTCGCTTGAAAGTTACAGGCCATGGCCTATAGTCGCTGCTCTGCGCTGCCCGGTGATTTGGTCACCTGAGTTCAAGCCGGCTGGCTGGGTCAGTAAAGCAGCCGATTAGACCCAAGCTCAAAATGAAGTTGCCCCGTTTGGTCGCACGCGACCGCTTTGCCCGCGCCAAAGACCTTATTGCAGTGCGCCTTCAGACGATCGCCACAGCGCCCGCGTTTGCGCGCACGAATCCTCTTCCAGAGCGAATGTTGTGACCTGGCGGCCTCCTCTCTATCCGGTATGTAACCTTCAGGCCTCATCCCCGTTCTTAGCGGATGAACCAGGCATCGTTAGGGAGTAGAAGAAATGCCTTTAAAACCTGAAAGGCTTGGGTGGCTGTCGGTAATTCTGGCTTCGACCTGCTGTCTCTTCCCGCTGCTCGCAATCGGGCTCGGACTGGGAAGCATCGGGCTCGGGTCGTTTTTCGGACGGTTCGAGCCGTGGCTCGATCTGGGGGGTGTCCTAGTGGTCATCGCCGCCTGGTTGTATTTTATGCACGAGCGACGACGCGTATATGCATTGGGTTCGACCATAAAGGGCGAGCGGCGTACGCTCGTCGCGCTTTCGGTCGCCACCGTTCTGGTTGTGCTTTTTGCAGGTTCGGCATTGGTGAGTCATCTGTTGCCTCCCAGTTCGCCGATGCAGACCACATTTGCGCAGAGCGCAACCATCCGCGCCAGCGGCGCTTCCACCACCGCTAGAGTCAACTACCCGCGCGCGGTTCTCGCGGTCACAGGAATGGAGTGTTACGCATGCGTGCCAGAGATCGAGCACAGCTTGAATAAGGTGCCCGGCGTCCATTTCGCTCAGGTGGATTTTCACCATCAGACGGTTACCGTCGAATATGACCCTGCCAAGGCGACCGCCGCTCAGTTGGTGAGCGCGGTAAAGTCCGTGGGATACGACGCCAAGGTTGCGGACTGAACGCTCTGTCGGAGAGGTAGCATGTTGTTGGAAAGGAAAGCCAAGGGTGACTTCGACTTGTTCGTCCTCGGCGGTGGCTCGGCGGCGTTCGCCGCGGCGATTCGCGCGGCCGAGCTTGGTGCGCGCGTCGGCGTCGCCGAAGAGGGTGTTATCGGCGGTACTTGCGTAAATCGCGGATGCGTGCCGAGCAAGAACCTGCTCTATGCCGCCGAGCGGTATTACGACTACTACAGGAATGGATTCGCCGGTTTGCCCCAGGGCAAGGAAGCGGCGAATTTCGCTCAAGTCATTGCTCAGAAGGATGACCTCGTCGAGGGGCTGCGCAAGGCCAAATATTGGGACGTCCTGGAGGCCTTTCCGCAGATCAAGTTTGTGTCCCGCCCGGCGGCGTTCGTTTCTGCCAATGAAGTAAGTGTCGGCGACCGGAAGGTCACCGCCGATCATTTTGTCATCGCGACTGGGGCGTCCGTGACGCGGCTGCCAATACCTGGACTGGAAAAGACACCCATTCTTACGTACAAGGAAGCTCTCGACCTCAAGCAGCTCCCGAAATCGCTCCTGGTGATCGGCGGGGGGCCGATCGGCCTTGAGCTTGGCCAGATGTATTCGCGCTTCGGGAGCAAGGTAACGATTCTCGAAGCTCTGCCGTATATCGCGCCACTGGAGGACGGGGAGATCTCCGAGGCACTAAAGGCCTATCTGACAGAAGAAGGGCTTCAGGTTCTCACTTCGGTCAAGGTGACGCGGGTTGAACCGGTCGAGGGCGGTGTGCGAATCGAAGCCCTGATCGGTAGCAAGTCGGTGGATTTCTATGGCGAGCGACTGCTGCTTGCCGCCGGCCTTAAACCCAACACCCGCGACCTCGGGCTAGACAAAGCCGGCGTCCGGCATGACGAGCGCGGAGCTGTAGTCGTTGACGACCAACTCAGGACCAGTGCGAAAAACATCTGGGCAGCGGGCGACGTCACCGGCCAAATGATGCTGGTCACGGTCTCGGCGATGGAGGGCGGGATCGCCGCCGAAAACGCGCTCGCGGGCGCTCGTAAAAGAATCGACCTGAGCCACGTGCCCCACGCGATCTTCACCTCACCGCAGGTCGCCTCGGTGGGCCTGCGCGAGCGCGACGCGAGATCTTCTGGGCGCAACATTTTGGCCGCCAAACTACCTTTCGCGCACGTGCCCAAGGCCGCCGCCGTGCGTGACACGCGCGGCCTTTTGAAGTTGGTCGTGGATGGTCGCAACTATCGGATCCTCGGCGCGCATTTGGTGGCGGCCGAGGCCGCGGATCTGATCCATATCGGCGTGCTGGCAGTTCAGCAGGGACTCACGGTCGGCGACTTGCTGCGCACCACTTTCGTTTATCCGACCCTGGCCGAGGCATTCAAGATCGCGGCCTTATCGTTCAACAAGGATGTGACCAAGCTAAGTTGCTGCGCGACATAAACAACAGATTTAGCCCATGATCGGCAATTGATTCGCTCGAAGGCTTGCGTACGCGCAACCGTGCTTTGCCCCCGTTGCCGGGCCCTCCTGTTCGCCTACGAATGCGCCGCGAGTGCGGCCGAGAGAGGAAGCTTTTATGAGCAAAAGGATTACGATTGGGATATTGGCGCTGAGCGTCATGAGCTTGATCGCGTTGGGCGGACGCGGCGTGGCTCTGGCCGGCGACAAGACTTGCCCGCTGCAAATCAAGGGGATGCAGTGCGCGATGTGCGCGGGCGCAATCGAGGCCGCGCTGAAAGCCGTACCTGGCGTCAAAAGCGCAAAGGTCGATTACAGCTCGGCCCGCGCCGATGTCGTCGTGGACGATACGGTCCAGCCTGCCACTCTACTGGGCGCGGTTAAAAAGGCCGGCTTTGAGGCCGTTCCCCTGCCGGCGATGCCCCAAGCTCAGGCGAAGGATTCTTGCTGCAAGCGGTAGGAGACGAACTTGCGCACCGTCGATTCACTGCTAGAAAGCGAGGAAGCTCGCGTTCTCCAGATTCTTTACGATGACTGGATGGACCTTCTGCGCTGCACGACCATCGACCAAGCGATGGAGCGGGTGAGAGTGCCATTTTCTCATAAAAGGCGGCTGCGCATAGCCGATCTCTTGCGGCAGGATAAACGAGCCGCGGCGCTGATGCGGTGGGATCTGTCGGCATATGTACTCACCAATGATGAGAAGCTCTTCGCGCGCCTTATCCTGCGAGCCGCACCGTCTCTTGCGTTGATTCCCGATCCCGAGAGTCTTGGCACGGCCGCAATGGACTGGTCCCGTGGGGGTATTCCGCAAGCACTTGAGGCCCTTGAATGGGTTGGATTCTTGGAGCATGACACGGACGGCTACAAACTGGCTCCGGGCCAAGCCCGCGTAGTTAACGGCATCGGACTTAACTTCCATGAAGTGGTGCTGACCGACCGCGGCGAGCGCTTCAATACCAATTGTGCGACCGACTTCTTCATCATGACGCATCCGCCGACTCGCCAACGTGTATTGGAGCACCTCAGTTGCAAACACCTGCCGGAAATTACCGATGGGATAAGCAAAAAGATGACAGCGGCGATTCGTGCCGCCTCCGCCAGGGGACGGAGCCTTGCCCAAGCCAGCGATTATACGCGTGAGCGTGCCATCCTGAACGACGCCTGCGCGTGGACGCATGAACCCATCGGCATCGCCCTGGATTCCGGAGAATTGACCGAGGTTACGCCGGAGACAACGTGGTATCTGCGCGGCGGTGGCTGAGGAGTCAACAATCTCTTCCGGTCGGAAGAGGCCGCAAGCTGCTGGTTCCAACGGCATCCGCAGATTGTCGCGGCCGAGAGCGGGCTGGTCAGAAAACTGTTTGGCGCCCGGATTGGCTCAAACACCCCCTAACGCTTGTCCAAAACCCATTCCCACAAGCGGAGCGAGGAGAACAATGAAACAGGTACGAACCACAGGAATCATGCTTGCCGCAGCCGTCGGTCTGATGTTTGCGGCTCAGCCTGTTCTGGCGGCCGGCTCGGGTAGCACGGCGTCGCAAGCCAAGGTCAAGTGTGTAGGCGCCAATAGCTGCAAGGGGCAGAGCTCTTGTAAGACCGCGACCAGCGCCGGACCGGGCCAGAACTCTTGCAAGGGGCAAGGCTTTATCCTGACCTCGAATGCCAAGGAGTGTCGGGAAAAGGGCGGCCATCCCGAGTCGATGAAGATGTAGCTGAGGCCAACCCATAATGAGCCCGATGAGGATCTACCGCAGAGTCGGCTTCCAAAGCATGACGAGCAACGGTCTAAGGGTGACAATCTCCGTGATTGCTCCGCTTGCTATAGCCGCAACACTGGCCGTTGCAGTTGTGCGCTACGAGCCGGCGTCGCTAGCCGCAGGGGAAGAAGCGCAGTGTCAGCAATCCTTGCGAAACACTATGAAGGAGGCGGCAGGCCACCCCGACGGCTCGCTTGGCCGCTTATTTGCGAACGACAAACTGGCGTCACGAAGAGTGGTCGAAGTCGCGGAGGTCAACGAGCGGCTACTGCTTGCCAAATCACCCAGGTTTACATGACTTTCCTGCCGGGCGCGCGTGACGCAGGCCCTCAAAACAGACGGATGGCAGACAACAACAGACGACGGAAGTCCGTCAGTCATCGCAATTTGCGCGTTGAACCGTAGGCTTGATGCCTCGGGAATCTCATTGGCTATTAAGAAGGCGCTCGAAGCCGACCCGTATAACCACACCCCGATCTCAACGCGCGCCCTTGAGTTAAAGGCAAGGACTTCAGAAAACTCCCTGGCTACCAAAGACCCTGCGTCCCAAAAGGCGACAAACAGTATTAAGTGAGCTGCGGCGGTGTTCCGTGAACGATTTTCAGACTTGGGCTATGGCGTCGGCCTGCGCCGCGAACACTATAGCCACGTAACGGAGCATCGACCCGCGGTCGATTGGTTCGAGATCATCACGGAAAACTTCATGGTCGCCGGTGGCCTGCCGCTTACGGTGCTGGAAAGAGTCCGCAGCGACTATCCGGTCGTGATGCATGGCGTGTCGCTCTCGATTGGCTCGGCGGGTCCGTTAAATCGCAATTACCTCGCCACGTTGCGGACAATGACCCACCGGTTCAAGCCGTTCTGGATCTCCGACCATCTATGCTGGACGGAAATCGGCGGGCGCAACCTCCACGATCTCCTGCCGCTGCCGTACACGGAAGAGGTTGTCCGTCATGTTGCCGGCCGCATCCGCCAGGTTCAGGACTGTTTGGACCAGGAGATCCTTATCGAGAATGTGTCCAGCTATATGACGTTTCGATGCTCGACCATGCAGGAATGGGAGTTTCTGAGCGCGGTGGCCGAAGAGGCCAATTGCGGCATCCTGCTCGATATCAACAATGTCTACGTCAACGCCTTTAACCACGGATTCGACCCGGTCCTTTACATCGATTCGGTACCGCCCAACCGCGTGGTTCAGTTCCATATGGCCGGCCACAGCGACCACGGCACCTATCTGCTTGACACCCACGATCATCCGATCCGGGAGGAAGTGTGGCGGCTCTACGAATTGGCCGTACGTCGTTTCGGGGCGACTTCGACGTTGATTGAGTGGGACGACAACATCCCTGAGTTCGGCGTGCTGGCCGACGCCGCCAAAGAGGCGCGCGATCGCGCGTGGAACGTGATGGCGGCGGAAACGGAAGGTGGCGATGGATCTGGCTTTGAGCGCGGGGTCTTATCGCGCGCTTGACAACCTCCTCAGAAGGAGCGAACGGCCAACTTCATAGGGGCTCGTTCGCTCCCGAGAGAAGATCGAGAAGATTGTTCATGGAGACGCTCGCCTCGGATCGGTCGAGCGGCTGCAGATTTAGTAACCTGCCGACTTCGGCGGGCTTTTGGGACGCCTTACGGGAGGATTACCACGTCACCTTGGCGGTGATCGGCGAGAAACGGTTGCGCACGCTGGTCGCTGCGCAACTGACCGCACATCCATCAGACAGTCCATTCGCTCTGTGGAGTCGCTAGTTTCCGCCTGGATTTCATCGCTCGCTATTCGGAGATCACGCGATGGCTTTTTCTGGGCGACCTCGCGCGGCTGGAACGAACGATGCTGGAGGTTTCCCATTGGATGCGCCACTCGCAATCGAGAATCGTTGTGGCCGGATGATGAAAACTGGAGCTGACAGGCAAGGGCAAACAGACCGCAATCCCGGAAAGGCGCCGGATGACGATTCTGGTCTGGCGGGATGATAACGAAGTGTATCGCCGGCGTTTGGAATCGAATCGGTCGAACGGATAGCGCCCGGGCCTAGTCCGGGAAGAGGCAGCCTTTGGAGCTGTCTACGAAGCTGTTGCGCCATTGTTGGGAGCCGGCGCGGTAAGACACATCAGTGCAATGCTCGCGCGTTGGTTGCGCGATGGCCTGCTTCGGACCAGGACCAGACAGAAAACACAGTATCCGAGTAACACGATTCAGCCGCGACCTTCCGAGCACGTTTTCGCTGCAATGATGAGCCCTGCCTTGTTACACTTCTGGTTCCTGCTACCTATAGGCATCATTATCGCGGCGCTCGCAATGTCGGCCGGGGTGTCCGGCGCCAGCCTATGGGTGCCGGTCTATCTGCTCTGGCTTCGGCTCAGTGTTCCGATCGCTTTCTGGCTCGGGCTCCTTACGATGCTGTTTGGCTTCGGCAGCGGCGTTTACCGGAACTGGCGGGACCACAGCTACGACGGTCCCTTAGTTCGCCGCTATCTGGCCGCGAGCCTGCCCGCCGCGCTGCTCGGCGGATGGCTCGCGGGACTCGTCAACGAGAAACTCTTGGTCGGCCTGTTCGGCGTTTTCCTGCTCGTCTACGGCGCAACGATCGCCACGCTCACGCTGCGCGGCCTTGTCCCGGTGGAGCGCCGCCAATCCATTTCGTATCCGTTTGCGCTCATAGGCGGCGGACTCACGGGACTAATCTCGATTGGGGTCGGAATTCTCGCCATGCCGGTCGTAATGCGTCATCGCTCCATCCGCGCGCCAGCAATGGCAATCGGCTCGCTGGTGATGATCATATTCTTCACAAGCCTTGCCGCAACCATCGGCCGCCTAAGACCCAGCTTCGTTAGCGATCTTCGCCGCGATCTGCCGCAGCTTGGCGTCATCATGTTGTGGGCCGCGCCAGCCGTGGTCTTGGGCGGCCAGCTCGGACCGCGGCTCGCGCAACGCTTGCCTTCCGAGCGGCATGCTCGGCTCTACTTCAGCGCCGTGGTGTTCGCGGTCGGCATCCTAACCTTAGCTCGCGCTTACGCTGGACCTCACGGGTGAAAGGACCATTGATCCACGGCGTTCACGGGCCGCGTCGGATTCACCTGCTACAGATTGTTCATGGCGTCGCTCGAACTCTCGCAATTCTAGCGACCATTACGGTTTGGTTTGCGCCACTGGCTGCGGCGGGACCGCCCCTTGCGACCGCCGGACCAATTACGTTCTTCACCACGCTTCCGGTTACCATCGGGGGTTTGTTCCTATTGGACATCACCAACCCGGCTGGTGCTACTGCGAATTCCGCCATCCAACAGGGACATGGGTTTTCGCTGGGCGAGACCCTCGATATCGGATACGGCGTTACGCCGAAGCTCCAACTGTTCGCGCTGATACCGTGGTTCGTGCACAAGTCACTCGCTCAAACCGCGTCCAACGGGACTCATACGAGCTCCGGATCTAACGGCTTCGGCGACACGCTGTTCCTGGCGCGGTATACGCTGATCGGCTTCGAGCACGCGGAATCCGCACTCCGCATCGCGCCTATCGCGGGCCTCAAAACGCCCACGGTGATAAGCGATACAGGGTTCAGCAAAATTCCGCGCCCGCTCCAGCCGGGATCGGGAACGTGGGATCCGTTGTTCGGCCTGACGCTCGTCTGGCAGACGCTGGATTGGGAGTTCGATGCGGACGCCGGCTATCGCATTAACACCACGGCTGGACACTTCCGTTTCGGTAACCAAGTGTTCGCCGACGGATCAGTTCAGTACCGTCTGTGGCCCTTTCAAATCGGAGCCGGCAACCCAGGCTTCATCTACGCGACGCTCGACAGCAACTTCTTCGGACAAGGTAAGAACCGGGTCAACGGACGCGCCGATCCGGATTCCGGCGGTTTGCTCTGGTTTTTGGATCCAGGAGTCCAGTATGTTACCGAGCGCTACGCGTTGAAGGCCGCGGCACAACTGCCGGCGCTCGAAGCCCCCAACGGCAGCGCTCCGTCGCCGGACTATGCTGTGTTTGTCTGCCTGCGCTTGAACCTCTCGTTGCCCTGACCCCCCTTCCGATAAAGGTTCCATCAGTTCGCTCGCCACGCGTCCTTTGCGCCGTCCATGCTCCTAGCTGGGTTTGCCTGCTGGCCGGTCTTCCAGTTCGAGACCATCCAGAATCGGAAACGTATCGATCGTACCGCCCTTCGCACAAGTCGCCATCAGGCGCGTTAGAGTCTTCTTCGTAGCCAGCTTCTATTTTTTCGTCGAGGCTTCTGATCTTTTCCTCGGCTTGCGCCCGCACGGGCTTGCTTCGAGTTTCGAATCTGGTTGTAGCTCCCGAAGTTCTTGATCTCGTTCAGCGAAAAGCCGAAGGCCTGAACACGACGCTTCTAATCCGCGCCCCAGTCAAGACGTGGCATCACCGCGATCCATACGATGGCGCTGATTAAAACCGCGACTCCGTCTGTAGTGAGGATTTCTGCAATAAAATGTCGTATTGGAGAGAGGCTCTCTAATACCAAACGCGTGTGCCGAAGATGAAGCGAGGATCGTTGACGATTCCGCCTTCTTCGCGCGTAAACCGAGCAGTCTCGCCGAATGTCTGGGTGTAAGCGAAGCCGATGTAGGGCGCGAACTTGCGGCTAATTTCGTAACGGATGCGCACTCCCGTATCGAGATCCGAGAGCCCCGAACCGATACCGCGACTCGGATCATTTGTGTTGTAGAAATTGACTTCGAACTCGGGCTGCATAATCAGCCGATTGGTGAGCAGCAGGTCGTACCATCCGGTGACTTTTCCGGCGAAGCGGCCCCGGTCGCTGAAGTAGAAGGTCGGCGCGAATTCGAAAAAATACGGAGCCAGTCCCTCGATTCCGACCGCGCCCCACGTCATTCCAGGATTTGAGTCAAGGTCGTAACGAACTCCGGCCTGGAAATCGAAGTATCTGAGATAGGGTATCGGTCGGTCATAGAGCGCCTCGGTGTCGCCATCGGTGGCTACGCCGTGTTCAGCAAAGCCTTCGGATTTGAACCACAGTTTGTTCATGTCCGTCCCGATCCAACCCTCGCCATCCCAACGAAATTCATTGTCTGGACCGTTAGTGCGCCCTTCGAGCTGATCGAAGAGGATATGTCCGAAAATCTGATTGTCCATCACCGGAGGTTCCTCTTCTTCCGGACTTGTAACGCCGGAATTTTGAGTGGTTGTGGCGGTCGATTGCGCATTCGTGACCGAAGGCGCTAAAGCAATCAAACCGACAAGGACGAGGATGAGCATCAAGGCAGATGCCGAAGCCGAATCGAATTCCGCGGTGCTCTCTCGCCCGGCTGTCGTCGTCCTCATGACACGATCACCGTGCGGAACATGCCAGCCTCCATGTGATAGAGCAGGTGGCAGTGATAAGCCCACTTACCCGGCGTGTCGGCGCTGACCAAATAGCTAAGCCGTTCGCCCGGCTTGACATTGATCGTGTGTTTGTAAGGGCGCCACTCGCCGTTGCCGTTTTCCAGCTCACTCCAGAGCCCGTGGAGATGGATCGGATGCTCCATCATGGTGTCGTTTACGAGGATGATGCGTACCCGTTCTCCCAGCTTCAACCTGATCGGCTCGGCGCTGGAGAATTTCTCGCCGTTGAACCCCCAGATGAACCGTTCCATGTTGCCGGTTAGATGCAGCTCGATCTCGCGATTGGGGGGCCGCAGATCGGTCCCGCGGTAACGGGCGCGCAAGTCAGCATAGGTCAGTACGCGACGACCGTTGTCATCCAGTCCGTTCCCAGGCTCGGCGAGCCGCTCCGTCGGCCTCATCGCGACGTTGTCCACTTGTGGACCCTCACGCAGCGTAATTGGCTTGGGCGGTGTCGGCTTTCCAGCGATCGCCGGGACCGACGGACGGGTCGTGTTAGGGCTCGGCTGCGGGAAGGGCACCTCCCCATAGCCGTCGCGCCTAGCATTGACTGTTCCCACTGCCGACGGCGTCGAGGGTGGTTTGGCCTCCATCTTCATCCTAGGCCTGTCGCCCATCGCCATGCCCGACATGTTTCCCAGCCCCATGTCCACCATCGTGAGCAGCGGGCGGGGATCCATTGGTGGCACCGGAGCGGTCAAGCCGCGTCGCGGCGTCAGCGTTGCGCGCGCGTAGCCGGTGCGATCCTCCGACTGCGCGAAGATCGTGAAGGCCGACGCATCTGGGGGCTGCACGATCACGTCGTACGTTTCGGCGACGGAGATTCTGAATTCGTCGACGATGACCGGCTCGATATCATTGCCATCGGTTTGCACCACCGTCATCGGCAAGCCCGGGATCCGCACGTCAAAGATGGTCATCGAGGAGCCGTTGATGAAGCGCAGCCGCACGCGCTCGCGCGGCTGAAAAAGTGCCGTCCAGTTGGCGGCTGGCGGCTGTCCGTTTATCAGGTACGTGTAAGTCGCTCCGCTCACGTCCAAAATATCCGTGGGGTTCATGTTCATGCGGCCCCACATCAGGCGGTCTGATATCGTCGCGCGGAGACCTTCTTTGCGAACATCGGAGAAAAAGGTGCCGACGGTGCGCTGATGGTAATTGTAGTAGTCGCTCTGCTGCTTGAGATTGCTGAAGACGGCCTCAGGGTCTTCATCCGTCCAGTCCGAGAGCAGGATCACGTACTCGCGGTCGTACTCGATCGGATCCTCGACCTGAGGATCTATAATGATCCCGCCGTATAGTCCGGTTTGCTCCTGAAAGCGGCTGTGGCTGTGGTACCAGTAGGTGCCGTGCTGCTTGACTGGGAAGCGGTAAACGAAGGTTTCGTTTCGCGCGATTCCCGCAAAGCTTAGACCGGGGACGCCATCCATGTCCGATGGTATCCGGAAGCCGTGCCAATGAATCGACGTGTCGACCGGTAGGTGGTTCGCGACCGAGATGGTTACCGTGTCGCCTTCCCGCATGCGCAGTATTGGCCCCGGTACGAAACCGTTGACCGCAGTGGCAACAGACGGACGACCAGTGAAATTCACCGGGGTTTGCTCGACAACGAGATCGAAGCTGTTGCCGGAAAGCAACGGTGGCCCGCTGGCGGTTTTCTGTGCCAGGGCGGGCAATCTTGACAGGTCCAGGCTCGCGATCACTCCGCCGGCGAGCACTCCTTGAACGAAGCGCCGGCGGGTGATTCCTCGGGAAACCCGATCGCGGCTTCCGCGGGACGCCGACAGGAGTCCGTCGCTAATAGTGTCAAATGACGTCAGACGGACCTCCAATCTCGATTGAGCAACCAGCGTGAGGGCGGGCTTGTGTTCGCACCCGCCGACGCCGAATTTCGTCCGAGGCAAACGTGGTCAGATCGAATTGCGGTGCCGTGTGATCCGATGATCGTGCAGTTCGCGCACAAAACTCCTTGGCGTCGTAACCCTTGTCCGCTCCTAGCGCGACGCACCTAAAGCCGGGAATCTCCTCCACTATTGCCAACGTCGAGCGCCGTTCGGCGTGACCATCGGCCTCAGTTAGCCGAGCGTTCACCACCGGGCCGTTGCGATTCTCCATTAGCAAGTGGCCGAGATAGCAGAGCCTGGCTTCCTGCCCTGCAAACTTCTTGTACAGCCGAGCTTGCGGGTCGCGGTCGATTGATGGGTCGCATTGGAACGCCGTTTCGCCGCAGAAGTCGATGCCGGGACTACCCGGAATGTCCGGCGGAGGCGTCGGCCCACCATGCTTGCGCTGAAAGCTCTGGTGCCCGGCCCAGGCCTCGATCAGAGTGCCATCCACGGTGAAGTGCTCGGCCGAGATCAGGCCTTGTGCGCGAGCCTGCCTGGCCAAGAGCAGCTGTAAAAGCAGTCCACGCAGCAGCTCCTCCGGCGCGATCGAAGGCGGTCCCTCTTTCGCGTACATCTCGTCGAACCGCGGTCACAACTCGCGCAGCGCGGCATCGACCATGCTGCGAATCGCCCGCAAAGGATGATCCCTGGGCACCCGCCGCTCTGCCGATATGTAGCAGAACATCGAAGACTACTGACGGTCCGTCCCACGCATCCCCGCCTTCTCCTCCTACAACGACCGCAGCCAAGTTACAACATTTTAAGTGAGAAAAGATCGCTTTTCCGCAACCTGTTAAAGGCAAAAACTTCAGAAACTTTCTGGCTATCATAGGCGGCACTGGACTGACCCATCAGCAAACACAGAACTTAACGGCAGCGCACCTTACTCGACTACGGAGTGTTGGCGGTTGTTTGGCGAGCTTCAACGCGTAACCCGTTTACGTGCTGCCCTCGGAGTCGAGAAACCCAGCCGCACGAGGTCGGATCAGCACGCCCGTTGACCTGGTTCTTGCCTGGTTGGATGCAGATGCTGTCCGGCGTTGCATAGATGAAGCCGAGGTTGCCGTGGTGGTTCGTAAGCCCAATCGGGGGAGGGCGGCCTGGCGGACGACCGTTTGGGAGTCGGTAGACCTGGGCAGTCTGTCCGTCGGTGACCATACTCGAGAGCGGAATTGGCTTGGGGTAGCCGCGCGGCTGCCCGCGGCGGGAGCGCTCCTCGCGACCGTGGGTTGGAATTTCCGCTCTGAATTTAAAGCCGCACGGGACCGAACACTGTCCCTCCGTTCCCGATCCAGCCTCCAAAGGCAGGCCAGCCGCAATGACCTAGGCGGAGCCTCCCGAAATTGGTTTCAGCGCCAAGTTGCAACGGGCGCAATCAATTGGTTCTATGCATACGTTGGTTAACCGGAGCGCCGAAGGTCGAACGCACTATCGGTTGGCGTCGGCTAAGCCTGACACTGTGCTACGCTGGTTGAGAATCGAAGGAGGCGAGGTTATGGCTGGAAGATTCGTCTTGGCGAGCAGGATCGCGATTGTGGCGGTGATGATCGTCATGGCCGGAATGACCGGCCGGGCGCTGGCCGGCGAAAAAGTTTGCCCGCTTCAGGTCAAGGGGATGCAATGCTCGATGTGCGCGGGGTCAGTAGCGGCCGCGCTCAAGTCGGTGCCGGGCGTCAAAAGCGCCAAAGTCGATTACAAGACCGCCCGCGCCGATGTGATCGCGGACGATGCCGTCAAGCCAGACCAATTGGTCAGCGCGGTCAGAAAGGCCGGGTTCCAGGCCACGGCGCTGTCAGCCACAAAGTAAGAGCGCCATCCTGCCCGACTAGCTAGCGCTTGCGCGGCCGAAATCTCTGAAGGGTCGGGCTGACGCGGCAGGATGCTATAATA